>Ga0307379_10005276_pt1 | contig 18089 bp, 16 predicted proteins | sample UN2MG_FD_202237 | JGI IMG/M metagenome (GOLD analysis project Ga0307379, IMG submission 202237) | Soil microbial communities from Risofladan, Vaasa, Finland - UN-2 | ecosystem: Environmental > Terrestrial > Soil > Coastal area > Acid sulfate soil | place: Finland: Risofladan, Vaasa | collected... | reverse complement strand
AACACTATTTTAAGAGGGCTTGGGTGCGAATGTTTCTTGCTTGGCGCTCCCGTCGGCCGGTTCGCCAAGCCGGTTGGGGCCAACGCTCAGGAGCTGTTCTTTGCCGGGCCGCAAAGAAACATCATGATTTACTTGGCGACCCTTGGCGCTCTTGGCGTCTTGGCGGTTTTCTTGCGGCCTATTTTGGACAAGAGTGACCCAATACGCAAGATTTTCAATTTTCATTCCAGTTTCTTGTCCCCTTTTCCCGGCTCGGGAGCAGGATAGCTTGTGGGGTATCCAGTCGGAAGACCGGGATCTTAACATTTAACATACGCTGTGGGATGATCGCGGCGTGTTTTAAATATCCCCTTCGGGGAAGATCATATGTTACGCGTGTCGCACCCCAGGGTAGGCCGGAGACGGCCAACCCTGGGCTCAAGTTAAGGAGCCCCTTCGGGGCACGCGGCCCTTCAGGAAGCAGGGGCGGGTCTTAACATTTAACATCCGCCGTTTGATCGCTCACGGCGCGCCGTGAGGCCGGTTGATTGAGGGGACTTGACGAATGGTGAAGATTGGTTATCATGTACATGATGATGATCATGTCAAAACTGGAGGCGGGATGGTTATGAAGGGATACACGATGGCCCAGGTGCGGCGGGAGCTATCCGAGCTGGTGGGTCGGGTGGCTTACGGGGGGGAGAGGATCACGATCCAGCGGCGGAACAAGGCGCTGGCGGTGATCGTGCCGGTCGCGGACGCGGAGCTGTTGGAGCGGTTGGAGGATGAGATTGACATCCGGGAGGCTGACAAGGCGCTCAAGGAAAAAGACCGGGCGATTGATTGGGCGGCGGCGGAGAAATACCTGGTTCGAACGAAAAAGCGCAAAGGGAGAAAATGACGTACCGGGTCAAGATCGCTCCCCGGGCGCTGAAGTCGTTGGCCAAGGTGCCGGAGCCGGATCAAACCAGGGTCCGCCACCGGATCAGGTTGTTGGCGGAGGAGCCGCGGCCGCGCGGGGTGGAGAAGATCAAGGGTCGAGAAGACCTCTACCGCATCAGGGCTGGGGATTACCGCGTGCTTTATGAAGTTGAGGATGATGTCCTTTTCGTGCTGGTGGTCCGGGTCGGGCACCGCAAGGACGTTTACCGGAAGATGGGGGATTGAATAGAAATATCCCCTTCGGGGAACGTCATATGTTACGCGTGTCGCTCCCCAGGGCAGGCCGGGGACGGCCAACCCTGTGCTATGTTAACCAGCATCTTCGGGGCAGGCTGGTCGTTTATGGAGCGGGTGGAAAACGGGGAGTTTTGCCATGGCGATTGACCGGAGAGGTTTCATGGCCGCGGCGGGAGGGCTTGCCGCGCTGTGGGCGGATCGAGGGTACGCTTCGGGTCCGGACCCGGTCCCGGTGATCCTGGACACCGACATCGGGACGGACATTGACGACGCCCTGACGGTGGCTTACCTGCTCGGCCAGGAGCGCTGCGAGTTGTTGGGGGTGACCACGGTCTTCGGCGACACGTTGGCTCGCGCGGGCCTGGTCTCCGCGATCTGCCTGGCCGCCGGACGCGAGGTGCCCATTCATGCGGGCTCGATGCAACTGCTTAACGGCGAGACCATCGCGGGCATGGTCCCGCAGGCGGTGGTGCTTCCGCGCTGGCCGCACCGCGATGATTTTGTCGCGGGCCGGGCGGTCGAGTTCATGTACGATACCATCCGCTCCCGTCCCGGGGAGGTGACGCTTTTAGCGGTGGGCCCGTTGACCAACGTGGCCCGTCTGTTCGAGACCCATCCCGACGCGGCCGCGATGCTTGGACGACTCACCCTGATGAACGGGTCCTTCCGCCTGCTCCTGCCCGAGTACAACGCCGTCAATGACCGCCGGGCCACCCGCATCGTCTACCAGGCCCAGGTCCCCGAGCTGGTGGCCGTGGATTTCGAGACCAGCCTCGCCTGCCGCATGACCAGGGAGGAGGCCAGGCGCCGGGTGCGGGGCGGGGCCCTCCAACCCGTGGCCGACATGGCCGAGGTATGGTTCAAGACGCTGCCCTTCGTGATTTTCTACGACAGCCTCGCCGCATCCACCATCTTCGAGCCCGGGCTGGTAAGGTTCCGCCGCACCCGCGTCCGTTCCCGGCTGGGCTATACCCTGCCGGGGATGACCGACCCCGCCGGAGTGCACCAGGTTTCCATCGGCGCTGACGGCAAGGCCTTTAAAAAGCACTACTTCGACACGGTGAGAAACGTGCAATAAATCCGGCGGCTGACTCCAGGGGGATGGCCATCATATCTTGCCTTTGAGGGAGGGCCGGCATGTTGTTTTGCCCTTTGAGGGCGCGGGGGTTGGGTCCGATCTTTCAGCAGGACCGACCTGAGCGGGGCATTAAAAACCTTTGTACTCCATGTGCTCGTCCCTGGTGATCCTGGTGGTTTCGAGGGTGATTTCTTTGGGCACGGTCTCTCCCTTTAGAATTTTGACGGAGGTCTCGATGGCCTCGGAGGCGCCGTTAGGGTAGATGAAGGTGGCGGCGAGCTCGCCGGCGCGGACCATTTTGACGGCTTCGCCCTGGCCGTCAATGCCGACGATGACCATTTGCTTTTCGCGGCCCAGGGCCTTGGCGGCGAGGAAGGCGCCGATGGCCATCTCGTCGTTGTGGGCGAAGACGGCGTCAATCTTGGGGAAGGCCCGGAGCGCGTTTTCCATTTTCTGCTTGGCGGGCAGGCGGAGGAAGTCGCCGATCTGCTCGTACACGACCTCGAGTCCCTGATGCTCGGCCAGGGCCTCGCGGAAGCCTCCGTGCCGGTCCTTGGTGGCGGTGGCGCCGAGCACGCCCTCGATCTCCCAGATCTTGGCCGGGGGCTTGAGGGTCTCGGCCAGGTATTGGCCGGCGGCCCTGCCGATGTCCCAGTTGCTGGCGCCGATAAAGGAGGTGAACTTCTTGCCGCGCACTTTTCGGTCCAGCACGATCACGGGGATGCCGAGGTCAAAGGCCTTGTCCACGGGCCCGGTGAGCGGCCCGGCCTCGCGCGGGCTTACGATCAGGACATTCACGCCCTTCATCACCAGGGCGCCCACGTCCGCGATCTGCTTGTCGTTTTGGTTCTCGCCGTGAGCGATCTCCAGCTTGAGCTCCGGATGACGCCGGGCCGCGGCCTGCATCTCATTGTTCTGGTTGACCCGCCACGGCTCCTCCGACGTGCACTGCGAAAACCCGATAACTTTCTCCATGGCAATCCTCCTTCATGGCGGAACATGTCAGGGCCGGCTTCATCGCCGGTTGCGACATCCCCAATTCTAGAACTTGCGCTCAAGCGAATCAAGGCGCGGGTCAACTCTCAGAACCTTGAGCGGCGCAGGGCCTCATACTGATTCTGGAACCCCGCGAGGGGTTGGAACGTGAGTAGCCGCAGGTGCAACCTGCGGAGCAGCCCCAGCGGAATATCAACCCTGAAGATGTTGAACCAAAAGCGTCCGCTCGGTTCGACCCCTTCAGGGTCGGGATTGTGCAGTACGCCTTTCCGGGGGTTTCACCACCCGGCTACTCACATCCTTCCCCTTCGGCGAAAAATTGGGACACCGATTATCAGTGCTGTCCAAAATAAACGGACCGGAGAACCGCCAAGACGCCAAGAGCGCCAAGGATTTTTTTAAACACGATTTTAAGAGGGCTTGGGTGCGAATGTTTCTTGCTTGGCACTCCCGTCGGCCGGTCCGCCAAGCCGGTTGGGGCCAACGCTGCGGAGATGTTCTTTGCTGGGCCGCGAAGAAACATCATGATTTACTTGGCGATCCTTGGCGCTCTTGGCGTCTTGGCGGTTTTCTTACGGCCTATTTTGGACAAGAGTGACCGATTATCTGAATTCTAAAATCCCCCGTCCATGGGGCAGTGGCGTATTAAATATTTCTAATAATTCGTTCGTTCCACGCTTGAAAAGGCGGTTTTTCCTTTACAGGCTGTAAAATCCGCCGACATGAATTTCTGTAGCATCCTTGGGTGTCCTTCCGGCCATGGAATAAATCTTTCGTTATTTCTTATAGTTGCGCATTAATCTTCAAAGCCACGGAGTTGGCACGATGGTTGCCCCTGATTATTACTGGATTAGAAAGAAAAGCAAGGAGTTGAGGCACATATTTCACATCTTGATCGCGGACAAGAACCGTCATGTTCGCGAGTTTTTGAGGCGCGAGCTTATTGGGGAGGGGTACGCGGTGCGGCTGGCGGGCGATGGGAACGAGCTTTTGAGGATTCTTGACGAGGACAAGACTCTGGATTTGCTGATCGTTGATCCGGATGTTTGGCCGGAGGGCGTGGTTGAGCTGGTGAAGCGTCTTCAGGCGCGGTGGCCGGGGCTGCCGGCGGTGGCGCACACGTTCGTGACGGAGGCGATGGATCGTCCGGGTCTCAAGGGCGCGTTCGCGGCGCTGATCGAGAAGAGTGGGAACCCGTCGTCGCTAAAGGCCGCGGTGGGCGAGGTGTTGCGGAGAGCGTACCCGGACCATTTCGTTTTGGCGGGGAGATCGCGGCCGGAGGATGGAAGGCGGCCATGAGCCAGGGTGGCCACGATGGTCCAGCGGAGCAGGCCCCGGGGCCTGACGGCGAGGCCCCGCGCGGTCACCCGGGCACGGCGGAATATTTCAGGCGGCTGCGGCGGCGGCTGGAGGTGGGGCTGCTGATCGCGTACCTGGTTCCGCTCTCGATCCTGTCTTTGTATTTCCATTTTCAGTTCAACCTGACGCTCAAGGAGAGCGGGAAGCTGCACCTTTTGGCGCTGGCGGAATCGCAGAAGAACACGATGGACCTTTTCCTGCAGGAGCGGGTGGTGAATATTTTCAATCTTTTTCACCTGAGCGAGTTCAAGCTGGCGCCGACGGTGGAGGACATGCAGACGTACTTGATGAATCTCCGCGAGGTGAGCGACGCATTTATTGACGTTGGTTTTTTCAACGATTCGGGAGTGCAGATCGGCTATGCTGGTCCGTATCCGTACTTGCACGGCAAGGACTACAGCCATGAGCAATGGTTCGGGACGCTGATGGGGCAGGAGCGGAATTATTACATCAGCGACATCTACCTGGGTTTCCGGCAGAAGCCGCACTTCACGATCGCGGTCCGTCAGCTCTTTGACGGGAAGCACTTCGTGATGCGGGCGACCCTGGACCCTGACAAGTTCTACATGTTCCTTCGCGGCCAGAGCCGGGGCAAGGGGGTTGACACGTCGGTGCTGAACCAGGAGGGCAAGTACCAGATCGTTGACCCGGACCACGGCGAGCTGCTGGGCGCGTCCGATTACGTCCCGCCGGCGGGCGCGGAGGCCGGGGCGAACGAGATCCGGGCGAAGGGGGGGCCGGAGCTGGCGGCCTACGCCTGGCTCAAGGAGGCGCCGTGGTGCCTGATCGTGCGGCAGCCGTTCGCGGCGGCGTACGCGGAGATGTACCGGGTGCGCACGGTGATGATCGCGGGCACGGCGGCCTTGGTGCTGGTGATGGTGGCGGTGATCTGGCTGATCGTGAACCGGCTTCTCAGGCGGGCGCAGGCGGTGGAGGAATCGCGGGCGGTGTTGAAGAGCCAGCTTTTGCACGCGGCCAAGCTGGTGAGCGTGGGCGAGCTGGCGGGGGGCGTGGCCCACGAGATCAACAACCCGCTGGCGATCATCGCGTCGGAGTCGGGCCTGATCCGGGACCTGATGGATCCGCAGTTCGGGGCGACCTATACGCCGGAGAAGATCGCCAAGGAGCTCGATCAGATTGACCAGGCGGTGTTCCGGGCGCGAGGGATCACGGAAAAGCTGCTCAGCTTCGTGCGCAAGAGCGAGCACAAGCTCACGCCGTGCAGCCTGAACCGGCTGCTGGACGAGGCGGTGGGCGGGGTCAAGGAGCAGGAGTTCCGGGTCTCGAACATCAAGCTCGCGCGCGACTACGCTCCGGGCCTGCCCGAGCTGATGCTCGACCCGGACCAGATGCGGCAGGTGTTCCTCAACATCATCAACAACGCGCACGACGCCATCGCCGGCGGCGGCAAGATCACCCTGTCCACGCGGCACGACGGCGAGACGGTGCGCGCCACCGTGACCGACACCGGAGCGGGCATGACCTCGGAACAGATGCACAAAATCTTCATGCCCTTTTTCACGACCAAGGAAGTGGGCAGGGGCACCGGGCTCGGGCTGCCGATCAGCCTGAACATAGTGGAGGCCATGGGCGGCAGGATCGAGGTGCAGAGCATGCCCGGCGCGGGCAGCTCGTTCACGGTGGTGTTCCCGAAGGCCGGGGCGGAGGCGAAGGTGGAGGGAACATGAGGAGAACCGGTTTCATAACGAGTGCAACCAGCTCGGATGAAGAGATTATTAACAAGGATATTCGGGATTTCCAGGATGATTTCCGGTTATTTAATAATCCTGAACATCCTGAATATCCTTGTTAAGAATTCTTGTCGGGGTTATGAAACCGAAAGGAGTGGACACAACAATGGGTGGGCCCGACACTCTTGTCGGGCGGCGCCGGCATGATTGACAGGCGCCGGGGACAGGAGTGTCCCCGCCACCGGATGCAGCCGGGAAAGGAGGGGAGCATGAAATGGAAATGCGTGTTTTTGAGGGGCCGCCATCTCAAGACCTGCGGTGCGGTGAAGGGGATCGTGGCGCTCTCCAGCCTCGAGCTCCAGCTGCTGTGCGAGGGCGGGGCGTTCGAGGACTGCCCGGTGTTCCAGACCTATATGCAGAAGCGCGGGGTCCGGATCAGGGAGGAGGAGTACGATAGGATGTTCAATGAATGGTGCTGCGCGCGCGGCGGGTCCGGAGAATTAAGTGATAAGGGTGCGTGAGCAGGGAGTGGGCGCGTGCGGTCGCGCGTTGAAATCGCCTGCGGCGAAACGGAAAGGGAAAGGGACATGGACAAAATCAATCTGCTGATCGTGGATGATGAGGAGGCGTTTCTGGAGTCAACCAAGAACCGGCTGGAGCTGCGCGACTTCAACGTGATCGCGGTGAACCGGGGCGACAAGGCCATCGAGGCGGCGCGCCGGCAGCCGATTGACATTGCGCTGGTTGACCTCAAAATGCCGGGGATCAGCGGCGAAGAGACGCTGGCGGCGCTGAAGCAGGAGCACCCGGGGATGGAGGTGGTGGTGCTCACCGGCCACGGCTCGGTGGACTCCGCGGTGGAGTGCACCAAGGCCGGAGCGTATTCGTACCTGCAAAAGCCCTGCGAGCTGGACAAGCTGCTCACGGTGCTGATCGAGGCCTTCAAGAAGAGGGTGATGAGCCGGACCCGGATGAAGCAGGAGCGGATCGAGGAGATTCTCAAGCTCGCGGGGGCCAGCTCGCCGCTGGCGATCCTGCGCAAGCTCAAAGAGATGGAGAGCGGCCAGACGGCGTAGTGTCCCCTGAATTGTGGCGCCGGCGTCCCGCCCGCAATCCTGGAAATGCAGGCCAGAGGCCCGCACCACATTGGAAGAGCTGGTTTCATAACCGTGTCAAGAATAAAAAAACAAGGATATTAAGGATAATCAGGATAAGAAAAAACTCGTATTTATCCTTAAAATCCTAAATATCCTTGTTTCTTATCTTCTGTTCGCGGATGATTGGGTGGGTTATGAAACCAGTTGGAAGGTGATTCCGGGACACGACACGAGAGGGGGCGAGCCATGAAACCCATCCGCCTGCTGATGGTTGACGACGAGGAGATATTTTTGTCTTCCACCCGAACGCTCCTGGAAAGGAGGGGCCTCACGGTGTCCACTGCCGGCAGCGGGACGGACGCGCTCCAGGTGCTGGACGAGCGGCCCATTGACGTGGTGGTGCTCGACGTGCGCATGCCGGGGATGGACGGCGTGGAGACGCTCCGGAAGATCAAGCAGCGTCATCCGCTGGTGGAAGTGATCATGCTGACGGGCCATGCCACGGTGGACTCGGCGGTGGAGGGACTGAAGCTGGGCGCGTTCGACTATCTGATGAAGCCCTGGGACCTGCCCGATTTTCTGGACAAGGTGGAACAGGCGCGCCGGAAAAAAGAGGCGGCGGAGGAGAGGCAGCGCAAGACAGCGAAGGGTGCTGACGCCGGGCGGTCTCGGCGGGAAGGGGAATGAGATGGGCAAGGATCGGGGCATCAACGTTTTGATTGTTGACGACGAGGAGCGGTTCCGTCAGACCACGGCGGTGATCTTGAAGAACCGCGGCTTCGAGGTGAAGGCCGCGGCGAGCGGCGAGGAGGCGGTGGCGGAGATGGCGCGGCAAGATATTGACGTGGTGGTGATGGACCTGAAAATGCCGGGGATGGACGGGAACCAGGCGCTCGCGGAGATCAAGCGGATCCGGCCGGAAACGGAGGTGATCATGCTCACGGCTTACGGGACCACCGACTCGGCGCGGCAGGGACTGATCGAGGGCATGTACGATTGCCTGGCCAAGCCCTGCGCCATCGAGGTGCTGGCGCAGAAGATCCGGGACGCTTCCGCGCGCAAGAACGCTCTCTCCGAGGCCGAGCGGCGGGTGCGGGACGTCATGCTTCCGCTCACGTCGTTCAGCACGATCCGCGAGGACCGGACGGTGGCGGAAGCCATCGAGGTCATCCTGCAATCATTCGTGCTGGCCATGACGGCCGGCGCGGCGCAGGAAACCGTGCACCGGTCCATCCTGGTCATGGACAACAACGGCAGGGTGCAGGGCGTGATCACCTTTACCGAACTGCTCCAACACCTCCAGCAAACGAACAACACCATGCCGGGCGCCGGAGAGTCCGCGGCGGACCAGCCCGCTCTTCAGAAGCCGCGCCGTCTTTCCGGAATGTTCACCATCCTGGTGCGCGACCTGGCCGGAAAAAGGGTCAAGGAGATCATGGCCACCGCGCCGCCGACCATTGCCGCGGACGCCGACCTGATGGAGGCCGTGGGCCGGCTCATCAGCCTCAACGTCCGCCGCCTCCTGGTGACCGATGGCGATGCCATCGTCGGCGTGCTGCGCGAGCAGGACATTTTTTTCGAGGTGGCCAACATCGTCAAACAGATCACGATCCAGTAGATGTTTCCTTGAGCGTGCTGGTTTGCTAGAATATCCGCCAGCCTGGAAAAGGAGTAATCATAATGTCGAGGCCGAGGGTGTGCGCGGCGATATTGAGTTTTTCGCTGATTTGCATGACGGCGTCTTTTCCCGCGGCGGGGGCCGAGGAGAAGCCCTCGCCGCCGCCGCGCTCCGGCATCGAGATGGGGACCATGCCGGCGGTGATCTCCTCTCCGGGCGTGCGTCTTGAAATCCACAGCTCCATCCACATTGACTACGTCGGGTTCGATGACGGCGAGCAATACATCAAGGACGTGGGCTCGCAGGAGAACAACATCTTCGAGCGGCGGGCCCGCATCCAGCTCCGGGCCAAGCTCTGGGACCGGATCGGCTTTTACATGCAGGGCGCGTTCGACGTCGCGCAGACCCCGATCCTCGATGCCATGGTCATGATCCCGTTCACGCCGTGGCTGGATTTGAACGCCGGCCTCATGAAGATGCCGTTCAGCGAGGAGCGGCTTGCGAGTTACGCCTCGGGCCAGCCGTTCATGGAGCGGTCGCTGGCCGCCAACCTCGAGCTGCGCCGCAGCCAGGGCGCGTCGCTCGTGTTCCATCCCGGCGCCGGCGCCGTCAACGTCTATCTCGGCTGCTACACCGGCGAGCCCATCGTCACCCCCAACACCGACGACGACTTCGAGTACGTCGGCCGCGTGGTCCTGCGCTTTGACTCGATGTTTGATGATTTTCCCGGCGCGGCCGACATGGCCGTATCTTATGCGCGCGGACGCCGCGCTCCGGAGCGGGACCTGACAAAATCGTTCGGCGGCAAGACCATGAACGAGCTCGCGTTCTTCGCGCCCATCCCGGTTGACGGTTATCGGACGCGGTGGGAAGGCGACGCGGAATGGCGCTATCGCTCGTTGTGGGTGGGCGGCGAGATCATCTCGTCGCGGGAGGAGCGCGACGGCGTAACCGTGGATCTGCGGACGGGCGGCGCGGACAAGGCCACCGGGCGCGACCTGGAGCCGCTCGAGGAACTGGGATGGAACGCGTTCCTGGTCTGGGTCATCACCGGCGAAAACGCGGAGGCCAACCTGCAGCCGTCGCGCGACTGGGGAGCGCTCGAGCTCGCCGCGCGCTACGGCGTGGTCAGCTATCAGACGGGCGAGAAATGGATCATGGGCGACACCGCGGTTCCCGGCCGCGAGGTGAGCCTCGCCTCAGCCGCGCTGGGCCGGCCATCAGTCAACGAGACCGCGCATGACCTCTACCTCGGCCTCAACTGGTTCCTCAAACCCGGCGTCTTCTTCCAGACCGCCGCCATCTGGCAATGGTTCGACGCATCGTCGCCCTATGTTGACCGCCACGATACATCCGACATAAACTATCGGGCGAGGGTCGGCGTGGCGTTCTGATCGCTCATCACCTTCCTGGAACCCCGGCTCCGTGAGGGCGCGTCACGCCGCGCCCCTGGCGGAGCGTCCACCATTCGCCGCTCCCAATTGTAATGCCGGTGCTTGAGGAGATTGCCATGGCGCGCGCGGCTGACCTGTATCTTGGCCGGATGGACCTGCGCAAGTATTGCGGGGAGGACACGTGCGAGCTGTGCAAGGTGGGCTCGTTCGAGGAATTCCTGGGCCGGCTTCAGGAGGGCCGGGTCCAGGCCGGATCGTGCCCGCACTGGCCGGCGTGGAGAGTGGAGGCCTTCCGCCTCGCGGTCCGGGCGGGAGAGGTGCTTCCGTCAACGCCGATGCTGGACGCGCCGCGGCCCACGGCGACCGGATTGGTCGAGCTCTTGGAAACCGACGAGACCTCCCCCGTGCTCGTCACCGGCAACTCCGAGTTCAGCGAGGCCGTGATGCTGGCGCTCCTGTCCATGACCTCAACTCCCATGAAGCTCCTCAAGGTTGACACGCTGGGCCATACCGTGGACATGGCCATGATCTTCAAATCGCTGACCGCCGGGAAGATCGCCGCGGCGCTGGAACCGTTGCGCATCAAGCCGGACCGCGTGAGCACGCGCGTCATCCTGCCCGGGCTCGCATCCGTGCTCGCCGGCGAGCTGGAGCTGCTGATTGGCCGGCCGGTGGAGATCGGGCCGGTTTGCGCGGCGGAGCTGCCGCTGTACATGGGGGAGGACTGGCAGCCGCTCGGCGGCGGTGCGGCGGAAGAGGCTTAGAAGCGTCAGTTGGTGTCGCCGCCGGCGGCCGTCGCCATGCGGCGCCTTTTTTTATGGGAGGTTGATGATGACGAGGAAGCTGAAGATATGTTTGCCGCTCGTCGCGCTCATGGCGCTGATGTCGTGTTTCAGCGCGATGAACGGGTATGAGAAGAATCCGTCGCTGCCCGCGGTTGGCGGCGCGCTCAAGGTGGAGGGGCTGAGGGCCGAGGTGAACGTTTACCGCGACGCTTACGGCATTCCGCACATCATGGCGGACAACGAGCATGACCTGTTCTTCGCGGCGGGTTACGTGCAGGCCCAGGACCGGCTGTGGGAGATGATTCTGTTCCGCGCGCTGGCCCAGGGCCGGATGGCCGAAATCTTCGGAGACGTCGGAGTGCCCGGCGTGCGGATGAGCGGCTATTCGCTTTCCACCGCCGCCATTGACCGGCGGCAGCGGATCATGGGCATGAAATACATGGGTGAAGTCGCGGCGGCCCTGGTGCGCGAGACCGACCCGCGCGTGTACGGGCAGTTGCAGTCGTTTTGCGGCGGGGTCAACGCCTTCATTGACTCGCACCAGAAATGGGAGCAGTTGCCGGTGGAGTTCCAGATCTTGAGGATCAGGCCCGAGCACTGGACCCCGGCGGACTGCGAGTCGTTCGGCCGGTTCATCGGGAGCATGTTGTGCGGGAACATGGAGGTCGAATTAAACCGCTTTGCGGCCATCAAGAAGTTCGGAGAGGAGAAGGGATGGGAGCTGTTCCCGCTGTTCGGAGGGCCCGGCATCGCCATCGTGCCTAAAGAGATACTGGCCAACAAGCTCGCGTCGCCGCGCGCGCTGCCGCCGGGCGGCCGGCCGTCGGACGAGGAGCTGGGGGAAGCGCCGGCCCTTACCGGTAACGCCGCCATGAAATTATTGCTGGCCGAGCAGGCGGTGCGGCTCGCGCTGCGCATTGATCCGTCGTTCGGCTCCAATAACTGGGTGGTGTCGGGAAAATTGACCGCGAGCGGCAACGCCATTCTGTGCAACGATCCTCACCTCAACCACATGGAGCCGTCGCTGTTTTACCTGATGCACCTCATGGGCGCGGGAATTGACGCCTTCGGGGCGTCGTTCCCCGGGAACCCCTACATCGTGCTCGGGCACACGCGGCGGCTGGCGTGGGGCGCGACGACCTCGCGGTCCGACGTGCAGGACCTGTTCGTGGAGACGGTGGACCCGAAGCGGCCGGGCATGTACCTGTACCGGGGCGAGTGGAGGCCGTTTATCGAGCGGACGGAGACCATCAGGGTGCGGGTGGGCTCGCGGCTCGTCGGGCGCGAGCTCAAGATCAGGCAGAGCGTGCACGGGCCGATCATGAACGAGATCGCGCCGGACCTGCCGCCGGGCACGCCGCCGGTGGCGCTACGGTGGACCGGGTGGGACCTTAGCCGCGACCTCAGGGCCTTCGAGCTGGCCGTTAGCTCGCGCTCGCCGGACGAGTTCATCGCGCGCTTCCGGGCGCTGCCGCAAAAGTTCGAGGTCAAGAACATCTGCATGGCTTACGATCTCCTGATGCGCGGGCAATCGCTCGACGATTTCATCCGGGCCATGGACCTGCTCGACCTGCCCAATCAGAACTGGATCGCCGCGGATTGGGACGGCCGCATCGCGTACCTGCCCGGCGGACTGGTGCCGGTGCGGGGCAAGGGCATCGGAGTGCTGCCCGTGCCCGGCGCCTCCGGCGGGTTTGACTGGACCGGCTTCATCCCGACCATGGAGCTGCCGCACGGCATTGACCCGGCGCGCGGCTACATGGCCAGCGCCAACGGCGAGGTGGTGGACGCGGAATGGTACCCGTACGTTTTCGCGACCAGCTACGGCGAGCCGTGGCGCGGGATGCGGATCGAGGAGCTGATTCAAGAACTCACTCCGCTGGATATGAAGGACATGGAGCGTATCCAGAACGACGTTTACGTGCGGCGGGCGGAGTGGGAGGTGCCCATCATCCTGCGCGCGGTAACCGATAAGAAGGTCACGGACCCGCGGGTGCTGCGGGCGGCCGCGGAGCTCAAGAACTGGGATTACGAGGCGGACCTGGACTCGACCGCCACGGTGATCTTCTTCGAGTTCGTGAAGGATTTAATGCGCAACACTTTGGAGGACGAGGCGGGCAAGGGCGGGGTCAAGCACTTGCAGTTCGAGGGGTATCCGGACATGGCGATCAACATCTGGCTTACGCGCGGCTCGTCGGAATTCTTCGACGACGTGCGCACCGGGGGCGTGGTGGAGGACATGGACGATATGATCGTGAAGTCGCTGGGCGACGCCATGGCGCGGGTGGAGAAGAAATACGGTCCTGACCCGGAGGACCGGCGCTGGGGCAAGATCCACTACATCAAGTTCTACCACCTGCTCGGGCTCGGTCCGGGCGGCGTGATGTCGGTGGGTCCGTTCCCGCACCTGGGCGCGGACCAGACGGTGCGCATGGCCAAGGCGGCGGGGTTCGGGAGGAAGCCGTACAAGACGCTGATGGGTCCGTGCTTTCGGCACATCATGGATCTGGGCGACCCGGACGGCGCGCTGCTGGTCATTGACGGCTCCGAGTCCGGGCAGTGGCTCTCGCCGCATTACGACGACATGCACCAGCTGTGGCTGGGCGGCGAATACGTGACCGCGGTGATGGACGCGGAAAAGGTGAAGGCGCGAGCGGCCGATCATCTGCTGCTGACTCCGTGATGAGGTCCGTGAGCATTTGATGCTGGAGGCGGCGCTCGGCATCGGAGCGGGGCACGTGAATGGATTTTCCTTGGGTATCAATGCCGGCGTAGTACATGGCGGTGGCGACGGTGCCGGGCGTGGGGATGAAACACTGGACCTGGCGCGGCTTCCAGCCCCTCGATGCGAACCATCGCGCCAGTGCCTCCATGTCCCGGCCGGTGCAGCCGGGGAAGGCGCTGATCAGATACGGCACAATGTACTGCTCCTTGCCTGACTCGCGCGAGCAGGCCTCGAACTTTTCCAGGAACAGCGTGAACGAGCGGAAGGATGGCTTGCGCATGAGCCGGAGCACGCGCTCGGAGGCGTGTTCGGGAGCGAGCTTGAGCTGTCCGCCCACGAAGCCGGCGATCAGCCCTTGCGCATAGGCATCGTCCGTGAGCGCCAGGTCGTGACGCAGGCCGCTGGCCACGCGCACGTGCTTAATTCCATGCAGGCGCGCCACTGTCCGCAGCAGCTTGAGCTGCGCCGCCTGGTTGGCCTGGAAGCTCGCGCAGATTTTCGGATGGAGGCAGCTCGCGCGCCGGCATTGGGCCGGGTCACTGGCGCAGGCCGCGCCCCACATGTTCGCGCTCGGGCCGCCGACGTCGGTGATGCTCCCCTTGAAGTCGCCGTGCTCAGCGAGCCTCCGGGCCTCCGCGATGATCGAGTCCGCGCCGCGGGAGGCGATGCGCCGGCCCTGGTGCAGCGCGAGCGAGCAGAAGGTGCAGCCGCCGGCGCAGCCGCGGTGCGAGGTGATGCTGAACTGGATCATCGAGAGCGCGGGCACGGGATCATGATACGACGGATGGGCCAAGCGCGTGAAGGGAAGGGAGTAGAGCAGGTCGAGCTCGGAAGTGGAGAGCGGCGGGGCCGGGGGCGCGATGATGACGTCGCGGCCGGCGGAGGACTGGATGGCCCATGACGCGCCGTCGTGCATCTGGCGCTCGAGCGCGAGCGTCGCGTCCATGAGCTTGCGTGGATCGTCCAGGATTTCCTCGTGCGACGGCAGGCGCACGACGCGGGCGCGCTCCGGGAATGAGAAGGCGGGCCCGGAGCGCCGCGGGGCGAAAACGGCGCCGGGGATCCCTTGAAGCGCGGACCCGGAGGCCAGGCGGCGCGCGATTTCGAGGACGGCGCGCTCGGCCATGCCGTAGACGATCAGGTCGGCCTTGCTGTCGAGGAGGATGGAGCGGCGGAGCTTGTCGGACCAGAAGTCGTAGTGGGAGGCGCGGCGCAGCGAGGCCTCGATGCCGCCGATGACCACGGGCAGGCCGGGGAAGGCGTTCTTGAGGAGCGAGGCGTAAACCATGGTGGCGCGTTCCGGCCGCGCTCCGGAACGGCCGCCGGGCGTGTAGGCGTCATCGGAGCGCTTTTTGCGGAAGGCGGTGTAATGCGCGAGCATCGAGTCGAGCGCGCCGGCGGTGACGCCCGCGAAGAGGCGCGGCCGGCCCAGCCGCGCCACGTCGGCGGTGGTGTCCCATCGCGGCTGGGCCACGATACCGACGCGGAAGCCATGATGCGCGAGCCAGCGGCCGAGCAGCGCGGCGCCGAAGGACGGATGGTCAACGTAGGCGTCGCCGGTCACGATCAGCACGTCAATCCCGTTCCATCCGGTCCGGCGCATCTCATCGCGGTCCATGGGAAGGAAGGCGGCGTTTCCGGAATTTTGTTTTTTAGACATTATAATCAAGCATAGCACACGCGCCGCTCCCTGGTTGAAAGCCCTGGTAACGGTGCGCATAATGATGGCGAGGAGTGAGGAAGTGTCAGAGGAAAGCGGTGAAGTGAGAGGGATGGCGGGGGAGTCTCCGGAAAATTTTGCGCTGCGCTGCAAGGGATTGGTGAAGAGCTATGCCGACGTGGTCGCGGTCAATGGTCTTGACCTTGAGGTGCGGGAGGGCGAGTGCTTCGGCCTGCTCGGTCCGAACGGCGCGGGCAAGACGACGACGGTGGAAATATTGGAGGGTCTGACTCCGCCGGACCGGGGTGAGGTGGAGGTGCTGGGGCGTAAGTGGGGCCAGGGCCGCGACGCGGAGCTGCGGGGCCGCCTGGGGGTGCAGCTCCAGGAGACGCAGTTCCCGGAGAAGCTGACGGTGGAGGAAGTGGTGCGGCTGTTCCGGAGCTTTTACGCGCGGGGTCACGACATCGAGGACGTGATCCGGATCGTGGAGCTCACGGAAAAGGAGAAGGCGCGGGTGGGAAAATTATCCGGCGGACAGAAGCAGCGGCTGGCGCTGGCGTGCGCGCTGGTGGGCGACCCGGAGCTGCTGTTTCTGGATGAGCCGACGACCGGGCTCGACCCGCAGGCCCGGATCCAGGTGTGGGCGCTGGTGGAGGATTTTCACCGGCGCGGCATCACGGTGCTTTTGACCACGCATTACATGGAGGAGGCGTCGCGCTTGTGCGACCGGGTGGCGATCATGGACCACGGGAGGCTGATGGCGCTGGGGAGCCCTTCCGAGCTGATCACATCGTTGGGCGCGGACCAGGTGATCGAGTTCAGCGTTGACGGCGCCATGGAGAATTCGGAGTTGAGCGGGCTTCCGGGAGTGACGGGGGTGAGCATGAAGAACCACGATTTTCTGCTGCACGTCTCGAACACGGCGGTGACGCTGCCGGCGCTGCTTGACGAGCTTTCGCGGCGGCGGCTCCGGCTTGACGCGATGACCACGCACCAGGCGACGCTGGAAGACGTTTTCATCAAGCTGACGGGGAGGAAGTTGCGCGATGCCTGACGATGGGCAAGATGGCGGAGGCGGGAAGGGGTCGGCGTGGGGCGAGAGCGGGATCGGGAGCGTAACGAACCTCAATCCGTTGTGGGAGCTGACGCTGGCGCGGGTGCGCGAGTTCGGGCGCGAGCCGGAAGCGGTGTTCTGGGTCTTCATCTTTCCGGTGCTGCTCGCGCTGGCGCTGGGAATAGCTTTTCGGAACCGCGCGCCGGAACAGGCCGTCGTGGGCGTCGAGAACACGACGCCGCGGGCCGCGATGGTTATGGATATGCTCTCGCGCTCCGCCGACATCAAGGCGACGCTGCTCACTAAAGAGGATGCGGCGCAGTGGCTGCGCACGGGCAAGGCCGACCTGGTGATCGCTCCCCCCGGCGGCGGCCAGGCTGAGGCGCCGGACGCGCCGGGCGTCAACGCGGCCCCGCCCGCTTCCTTCTCGTTCCTTTACGACCCGACGCGGCCGCAGAGCCGCGCGGCGCGGCTGGTGGTGGACAATGAGTTGCAGCGGGGCCTGGGCCGGCGAGACGTGATCCGGGCGCGGGACCGGTTCGTGAGCGAGTCGGGCGCGCGCTACATAGATTTTCTGATCCCGGGCCTGATCGGCCTCAACCTGATGGGCAGCGGGATGTGGGGCGTGGGCTTCAACATCGTGCAGGCGCGGACCCGGAAGCTGCTGCGGCTGCTCACGGCGACGCCGATGCGGCGGCCGCACTTCCTGCTGTCGTTCATGCTCTCGCGCCTGGTGTTTTTGGTGCTGGAGGTGGTGGCGCTGATCGGGTTCGGGTGGGTGGTGTTCGGGGTGAAGGTTCACGGCTCGATCGCTTCGCTCACGCTGGTGACGATCATCGGGGCGATGACGTTCGCCGGTCTCGGGCTGCTGACGGCGGCGCGGTCGCGGAGCGTGGAGGCGGTGTCGGGGTGGATGAACTTCGTGATGCTGCCGATGTGGCTGTTGTCGGGCTCGTTCTTCGCCTACTCGCGCTTTCCCGAGTTCACGCACCCGTTCATCCGGGCGCTGCCGCTGACGGCGCTGAACGACGCGCTCCGGGCGATCATGAACGACGGGGCGTCCATCTTTTCCATCTGGCCGGCCATGATCGTGCTGCTGGTATGGGGGGTCATGAGCTTCGTGGTCGCGCTCAAGATTTTCAGATGGCAATAGCGTCGCTAGTAGTTCGAAAAATAAGCCTTCCAAGAATTATTAACAAGGATATTCAGGATGCTCAGGATATGAAAAAAAACCAGTGCTGTCCAAAATAAACGGACCGGAGAACCGCCAAGACGCCAAGAGCGCCAAGGATTATTTTTAAACAAGATTTTAAGAGGGCTTGGGTGCGAATGTTTTTTGCTTGGCGCTCCCGTCGGCCGGTTAGCCAAGCCGGTTGGGGCCAACGCTCCGGAGCTGTTCTTTTTGGGGCCGCAAAGAAACATCATGATTTACTTGGCGATCCTTGGCGCTCTTGGCGTCTTGGCGGTTTTCTTA
>Ga0307379_10005275_pt1 | contig 18090 bp, 17 predicted proteins | sample UN2MG_FD_202237 | JGI IMG/M metagenome (GOLD analysis project Ga0307379, IMG submission 202237) | Soil microbial communities from Risofladan, Vaasa, Finland - UN-2 | ecosystem: Environmental > Terrestrial > Soil > Coastal area > Acid sulfate soil | place: Finland: Risofladan, Vaasa | collected... | reverse complement strand
TCTCCAACCTCCCAACCAGACTCGAGGAGCTCGTCGCATGAGCGTCACCCACACCTATTCGGTACCCGGCATCAGTTGCGGTCACTGCAAGAGCGCCATCGAAGGCGAGGTGTCGTCCGTCGCCCAGGTCGAGTCCGTTGAGGTGGACATCCACGCCAAGTCGGTCACTGTGGTCGGCGGTGACGATGCGGCCATCCGCACGGCGATCGACGTCGCCGGCTACGACGTCGCCTGACTTGCCGCCACACGGTGCCGGGCCTGATGTGGCGCTGGTGATGGACGGGCGTCGCCACCGTGCATGATGTGTGCATGCAGACGCAGTTGTTGATCGGTGGCGAATGGCGCGATGGCTCGGGCGCAGAGCGCTTCGACGTCGAGAACCCGGCGAACGAGCAGGTGGTCGCCTCAGTCGCGGCGGGCACCACGGCGGACGCAAGCGCCGCGTGTGACGCTGCTGCCGGGGCCCAGATGGCCTGGGCGGCCACTCCGCCTCGCGAGCGAGGAGAGATCCTTCGGCGTACGTGGGAGTTGATGGTCGAGCACACCGACGAGCTCGCTCGGTTGATCACGCTCGAACACGGCAAACCGCTCGCCGACGCACGTGGCGAGGTTGCCTACGCCGCCGAGTTCTTCCGATGGAACTCCGAGGAGGCCGTGCGCATCCACGGCTCGCTCGGCGTCGCTCCAGCGGGCGCCAACCGGATCGTCGTGCACCACCCGCCCGTCGGTGTCGTCGTGATCGTCACGCCGTGGAACTTCCCTGCAGCGATGATCACCCGCAAGCTCGCGCCCGCACTCGCCGCCGGCAACACCGCAGTGATCAAGCCGCCCCGCGAGACGCCGTTGACGGCACTGCGGATCGGCGAGCTGCTCCACGAGGCCGGCCTTCCCGCCGGCGTCGTCAACATTGTGCCGACGCTGTCGTCGGGGGCCTGGTTCGACGCCGCCGTCGATCACCCGGCCACACGCATGGTGTCGTTCACCGGTTCGACCGAAGTTGGAATCGTGCTGTTGAAGCGAGCCGCCGACCGGGTCCTCAAGACGGTGATGGAGCTCGGCGGCAACGCGCCGTTCATCGTGTTCGACGATGCCGATCTCGACGCCGCAGTCCAGGGGGCGATGACGGCCAAGATGCGCCATTCGGCCGAGACGTGCACAGCAGCGAACCGGTTCCTCGTGCACGAGAAGGTGGCCGACGAGTTCACCCGCATGTTCGCCGCAGCCATGGCCGACGTGCGCATCGGCAGCGGGTTCGACGATGGCGTCACGTGCGGGCCGATGATCAACGCGAAGGCGGTCGAGTCGATCAACGAACTCGTCACGGCCGCTGCCGACCACGGCGCACGGATCGCAACAGGTGGTGGGGCCGTGGATGGTCCGGGACACTTCTATCCGCCGACCGTGCTCGGCAACGTCCGCGCCGGCGACGAGATCACCCGCCACGAGATCTTCGGGCCGGTTGCGCCGATCATCTCGTTCGATGACACCGACGCGATGATCGACGTCGCCAACGACACCGAGATGGGCCTGACCGCCTACGTCTACACCCAGGACCTGCGTCGCGGGCTCTCGGTCAGCGAGCGCATCCAGGCGGGCATGATCGGTCTCAACCGGGGCGCCGTGTCCGATCCCGCCGCCCCGTTCGGTGGCATGAAGCAGTCTGGCCTGGGTCGCGAAGGTGCGAGCGAGGGCATCTACGAGTTCTGCGAGACCCAGTACATCGCCGCCGACTGGTGACCACCGGGCTCAACCACGTTTGCGTCGACCTTTTCGTGGTCCGCCCCACCTGAAGTCCGACGCAAACGTGAATGATGTCTGGCCGGTTGCCGTTCTCGACCGCCGGTCAGTAGTCGCCGGCCAGGTCGCGTTTGCCCTGCTCGCTGGCGAGTGCGGCGTGACCGAGCAGGTTGCGCGCCATCGACGAGGTGTGCTGCGCCGAGTGAGCGGCGTACACCGCGGCGCGAACGCTCCAGACGTCGGCGCTCTCGGGAGCTGCGAGGGCGGCGAACTCGACGAGGTGGCAAGCAAGCCGGGCGTCGCCGCCCGCAAGCACCTCCTGCGCCCGCACGAGGACCCGGTCGACGCCGCCGGCGAGTTCGACCCACTCGGCTGCCTGCTGGGCGCGCGGTGATGGCAGCAGGTTGTCGGGCTCACCGTCCCACCAGCCCCCGTATCGGCGCCACACATTGCGGATCAGGAACTGCGGATGGTCGTACACCGCCTGCAGATAGGGCTTGTCGGCGAGATGAGCCGGCACGGTCACCTCGTGCAGGCATGTGTCGAGGCTCTTGCCCTGGTTCATGATCGCCAATGTCTGACTCTCGATCGACTCGAGCAGCTCGGCGGTGTCGGTGAGCGCCATCACGATGCGGTCGGATCCGAAGATCGGCAGTCCATGCCCGGCGAGCAGGATCTCGGGGCGCAGCGCGGCCATCTGGCGCAGCGCAGCACCCCAGTCGGACAGGTAGCGCTGGACCTTCTGCGGATTGCCGGCGTTCGGGAGCGCCCAGATGAACAGGTCGCCGGGATGCAGCACCTTGCGCTCGGGCACCCAGGTCCAGGTGGCGTCGTCGGTCTCACCGCGGGCATGGTGCAATTCGAACGTCAGGTCGCCGCGATTGAACGTGAGGTGCTTGGCGTAGGTGACGTCAGGGTCGCGGTACTCGCTCGGCCACGAGAACTGGGGAACATCGATGGCGAACTGACGGCGATTGATCGCCGTGTTCCAACCGCCGGTCTGCTCGTAGCGGCGGAAGTGGGCGGGGAGATCTTCGTGGGCGTACACGACCGGTCGTTCCCAGCCCTTGTCGGCGGCCTCGGCGTCGAACAGTGCGGTGCCGAGCACGTGGTCGATGTGGTGGTGCGAGTACACGGCTGCGCGCACGGGTGCGTCCGGTCGCCAGCCTCGTACCGCGTCGTAGACGGTGCGGCGGTCGAAGGCGCCGCCGGTATCGAGCATGACCAGGCCATCGCCGGTGTCGAGCGCATTGACCGACGCAATCGACTTGAGGGTGAGCAGACCCTCGTCGATCTCCTCGCTGGCCGTACTGCGCGTGCCATCGTCGTGGTGGACATGGACGGGTTGCACCGGGTGGTGCGTGTGCACCAGTTCGCCCCGACCCTGCCAATGCTCCTCCGCGAGTTCCCTGATCGTCGACATGACACGACCCTATGTCACCCGTACGGCGGGATCGGATGGGTCAGCTGTTGAATCGCCGACCGACCCGGAGTTCGGTGAGCGGCCGTCCGGTGCGCCGGTCGACGTAGGCGGGCTCGATCGGCTCGTCGGTGTCGAGATCGACGAGTGTGACCGGCGGCGGGTCGAGGTCGGACCACTGATCTCCCCATTGCAGCAACGAGATCATCACTCGGCGCAGGTCGCGTCCTTTGTCGGTGAGCACGTACTCGTACCGCTCGGGTCGTTCCTGATAGCGACACCGCTCCATCACGCCGTGCTCGACGAGCGTCTCGAGCCGGGATGCGAGCGTCGCTCGGGGGATCCCAAGGCTGCGTCGGAAGTCGTCGAAGCGGGTGGTGCCGAACAGGGCGTCGCGCACGATGAGCAATGTCCAGGGATCGCCGACGACATCGAGGGTCTGGGCGATCGAGCAGTTCATGTGGCCGAGCGGCGCGCGCTTCATCGATCGCTCCTCACCACGAACACCGGCGTCATCCGATCACGCTCCGGGCGACCGTCGGGTGACGAGCGGGATCGACAGCAGGGTGGTGAGGAGCCCGCCGACGATCAGCAACCACCACACGAGATCGAAGTTCGAGAGTGCATCGGTGAGCGATTCTGACGAGGCGACGAATGCGATCGTCAGCGCGACGCCCAACGTTCCGCCGAACTGCCGGATCGCTTGGTTCGATCCGCCGCCGACGCCGAGGCGGTTCGGTGGAAGCGCCTGGGCGACAACGCTCGAGAGTTGAGGAAGGCACAGGGCGACGCCGAGGCCGGTGAAGAGCATCGATGGGAGGTAGTCGACCACGTAGGCCGGTGTGCCGGTGAGGAACACCAGGCGCCAGAAGCCGCCGACGGCGAAGACCGCGCCGCCCCAGAGCAGCAGCGGGCGCTGGCCGATGCGTCCCGCGAGGTTGCCCATGAACGGCGCGAGCACGGCGACGAGCGCCGGCCCGGGAGCAACGGCGAATCCGGCCTGGAGGATCGAGTACTGCCAGACCTCGGTGAGGAACAGGATCGACGAGAAGAACATCGCAGTGAACGCCGTGCCGAACGCGAACGTCGCCGCGTTGCCCCACGAGAAGTTGTTGATCGCGAAGAGCTCCATGTTGAGCGCCGGTGCCGGAGTCGATCGCTGATGGGCGACGAACACGGCCAGCACGGCCAGGCCGCCCAGAATGCACCCGATCGTTCGGATGTCGGTCCAGCCCCACGACTCGCTCTGCACCAGGCCGAGCGAGACGAGCCCGGCGGCGAGCGCAATCAGTGCGACCCCGAGCGGTGCGGGAACCGTGGCCGTTTCGTCCTTCGACTCGTGGAGGACTCGACGCCCGGCGAACACGGTGAACAGTCCGATCGGCAGGTTGATGAAGAAGACCCAGCGCCAGCTCGCGGTCTCGACGAGGATCGCTCCGAGCGTCGGTCCCAACGCACCGGCGACCGCCCCGCTCGCACCCCAGATGGCCACAGCGAATGGCACCCTGGCGGGCGGGAACGCTCGAAGCAGGAGCGCGAGCGACGACGGGATCAGCGTGGCCGCACCGACTGCCTGCACCACTCGGAAGGCGATCAGGATCCCCGCTGACGGTGCGAGGCCGCAGGCCACTGACGCAAGCGTGAAGAGCGCCGAGCCCGCGAGGAACGCTCGTTTGTGGCCGAGCCGGTCGGCGAACTTGCCGGCGGGCACCAACAGTGCGGCGAAGACGATGGTGTACGCGTTCAGTACCCACGACAGCTGCGCGGGTTCCACCGTGTCGAACGTGGCGATGATGTCGGGGAAGGCCACGAAGAGCACGGTCGTGTCGAGGAACACGGCCAGGACTGCCAACGACGCAACGGCGAGCGTCAGCTTCGCCTCGCGGGAGACCTCGGTCGGTGGCGCTGACGCAGCGCTGGTCGTAGTCATCGGAGAACTCTGCCATGAAATCCGAAGTGAGTCCAATTATTGAATCAGCTCGGTTCGACCGGGGGCCGCAGCGACGGCCAGACTGCGGCGGTGAACGTGACCGATGCTGTCAACGCCCGAAAGTCCGTGCGGGCCTTTCTCCCCGACCCCGTCTCGAACGATGTGATCGCCGAGTTGCTCACCACCGCATCGCGTGCGCCGTCGGGCGGCAACGTGCAGCCGTGGCGCATCTACGTCGTCAACGGCGACTCGATGACGCGCTTTCGCCAGTTCCTCGCCGACCGACCCGTCGAGGCACCCGCGTACGACATCTATCCCTCGCCACTGCATGAGCCGTACCGGTCGTCGCGTTTCAAGATCGGCGAGGACATGTACGCCACGCTCGGCATCGAACGCGACGACAAGGCGGGCCGGCTCGCTCAGTTCGCCAAGAACCTCGACTTCTTCGGCGCCCCCGCTGCGATCTTCTGCTTCATCGACCGGATCATGGGACCGCCGCAATGGTCGGACCTGGGCATGTTCCTGCAGACGTTCATGCTGCTCGCCCAGGAAGCCGGGCTGGACACATGCCCGCAGGAGGCATGGGCCGTCTACGAACACGCGGTCAGCGAGTTCGTCGGCGCGCCGCCCGAGGAGCGCATCTTCTGTGGCGTCGCCATCGGCCACGCCGACCCCGCAGCGCCGATCAACTCGCTGACCACCGCACGCGAACCCCTCGATGTCTTCGCCACGTTCGTCTGACCCCCAGCACCCCCACCCATCCGGAAAAATGTCGGGATCGGCGCGCTCGGCGCACGAATTCACACATTTTTCGGGAGTGTGTCGAGTGGCAGACTGACGTGATGACCGCGTGGGACGCAGAACGGGCGGAACTCCAGCGAGACGGTCATGTGACCGTGCGCGGTCTCCTCGCCCCGGAGGAGGTGGCGCGCTTCCGCGACATCGTCAATGCAGCGTTGCCGACGGCGTTCAAGGTCGAGCTCCCGCCGGGCAACGAGACGTACCAGGCGGCCTTCGATCAGTACATGAACCTGTGGCAGTCCGACCCGTCGGTCCGTGAAATCACCCTGCACGCGGAGCTCGCTCGAACGGCGGCAGCCCTGCTCGGCGTCGATGCCGTGCGGGTGTACCACGATCAGGCGTTGTTCAAGGTCGCCGGCGGCGGGCACACGCCGTGGCACCAGGACCAGTGGTACTGGCCGCTCGACACCGATCGAACGATCACGATGTGGTTGCCGCTCCACGACGTCGAGCCCGAGATGGGTGACCTCGAGTTCGCGGTCGGCACACACGCAGGTCCGATCGGCGACGCGGCGATCTCCGACGAGGCCGATGCCTTCTACGACCGCTACCTCGCCGACGCCGACATCGCCCGTATTTCGACCGGGGCCATGCGTGCCGGCGACGCCAGCTTCCACCTTGGCTGGACGCTGCACCGGGCGAACCCCAACGCCACCGCACACGATCGAGAGGTGATGACCGTGATCTGGTTCGCCGACGGCGCCCGAGTGATCGAACCGACCAACCGCGGCCAGAAACTCGACCGGCTCGTCTGGCTGCGCAATACAGAACCGGGTGAACTCGCGGCGAGCGATCTGAACCCACTGGTCGGTGCGGCATGACCGGAACACCGTGGTGGCGTGACGCCGTCGTCTACCAGATCTACCCGCGCTCGTTCGCCGACTCGAACGGCGACGGCGTCGGTGATCTCTCCGGCATCACCTCGAAGCTCGACTACCTGGCCGACCTCGGCGTCGACGCCCTGTGGTTGTCGCCGATCTTCACCTCGCCGATGCGCGACTTCGGCTACGACGTCGCCGACTACTGCGGCATCGACCCGGTGTTCGGCACCGACGCCGACTTCGACGACCTGATCGCCGGCGTCCACGACCGGGGCATGCGGCTCCTGCTCGACTGGGTGCCGAACCATTCCTCGAGCGATCACCCGTGGTTCGTCGAGTCCCGTTCGTCGCGCGACAACCCGAAGCGTGACTGGTACGTGTGGAAGGACGCTCAGGCCGATGGGTCGCCACCGAACAACTGGCAGGCGATGTTCAAGCAGGTGCCGGCGTGGACGCACGACGACGCCACCGACCAGTCGTACCTGCACCTGTTCCTCGCTGAGCAGCCAGATCTCAACTGGGCGAACCCCGAGGTGGAGGCGGCGATGCACGCCACGCTGCGCTACTGGCTCGACCGTGGCGTCGACGGGTTCCGGGCCGATGTCGTCAACCTGATCGGCAAGGGCACCGACCTCCCTGACCTCCCCGACCCCTTCTGGAAGTTCCCGCTGCTCGCCACCGATCGTCCCTTCGGCCACGAACTGCTGCGCAGGATCCGGTCGCTCCTCGACGGGTACGACCACGAGCCGATGATGGTGGGCGAGGTGTACCTGTTGCGCGATGGCGAGAGCGCCTCGTACGTCGGCACGTCGGACGCGCCGGAGTTGCACCTGTCGTTCGACTTCCGTCCGCTGCACTCGCCGTGGGACGCGGATCGCATGGGTGAGGCGCTGGCGAAGATGGAGGGTGACTTCGCCGAACCGCGGTGGCCGACGTTCGTCCTGTCGAACCACGACCGGGTCCGGCACCGCTCCCGCTACGGCAGCGAGGCGCGGGCTCGCGCCGCGGCGGTCGTGGCACTGACCGCCCGCGGGACGCCATTCCTGTATGCCGGCGAGGAACTCGGTCTGCAGGACGCTGTGGTGCCGGACGATCGCGTCGTCGACCCCGACGGCCGTGACGGGTGCCGTGCGCCGATTCCGTGGACCGCCGACGGCGACGCGGAGACGGGCCACGGCTGGCCGGCGCGACCTTGGTTGCCGTTTCCGGCCAACGCGACGACCCATGCCGCCGACCTCCAGGTCGCCGATGCCGACTCGATGCACTCGCTGTACCGCCGGTTGCTCGACCTGCGTCGCCGGCTCCCCGTGCTGCGTCGCGGGAGCATGGACATCGCGCCGATCGACGGCGCCACGATCAGGTTCGATCGGCGTCTGGACGGCGACGTCGTCACGACCCTCGTCAACCTGACTTCGGGGCCGGTGGCGTGGCCGGCCGACCTCGGTGGCAGCGACGTCGAGGTGCTGCTCTCGACGTCACCCACCCGCACTGGTCCGAGTTCGCAGTTGGGTGCGGACGAGGCGGTGGTGCTCGGCCGAGGAGCGTCGGCGGATCAGATCCGTTCGAAATAGCGCTGACGTTCCCAGTCGGTCACCGACGCCTGGAAGGCCTCGACCTCGACCTGGAAGAACTTGACGTAGTGGTCGGCGACGGCCGCGCCGAGGGTCTCGCGAACCAGCGTGCTGCCGGCGAAGCGCTCGGCCGCGTGCTCGAGCGTGCGAGGTACGCGTGGCAGGTCTGCGGCTGCGTACACGTCACCGTCGAAGGGCGGTGGCGGCTCGATCTGCTGCTCGATACCCCTGAGCCCGCTCGCGAGTGCCGCGGTGTAGGCGAGGTACGGGTTGCAGTCGGCGCCGGGGATCCTGCACTCGATCCGGAGGCTCGGGCCCTCGCCGACCACTCGGAATCCGGCGGTGCGGTTGTCCTGCGACCAGGCGATGCGCGTGGGCGCCCACGACCCGTCGACGTAGCGCTTGTACGAGTTGATCGTCGGCGCGTAGAAGGCCATGAAGTCGGCGGTGCCGGCCATCCAGCCGCCCAGGAACCAACGGAACACGTCGCTGCGTTCTCCCCCGACGTCGAACACGTTGGTCTCGGCGTCGGCGTCCCACAGGCTGAGGTGGAGGTGGCTGCTGCTGCCCGCCTCGCTGCTGGACGGCTTCGCCATGAAGGTGACGCTGAGGTCCTGCGATTCGGCCAGTTCCTTCATCGCGTGCTTCATCAGGCTGTGACGGTCGGCCATGGTCGACACGTCGGCGTAGCGGATGTTCAGCTCGTGCTGGCCGCGTCCCCACTCGCCCTTCGAACTCTCGACCGGGATCCCGGTTGCGGTGAGCGCTCGTCGGGCGGCCCCGACGTACCCCTCGACGCGGGCTCCCTGCAGCAGGTGGTAGTCCTCGATGTACCAGCCGGCGGGTTCGAGATCGGCGTATCCCTTGCGATGAGCGTCGCGATAGGAGTCGTCGAAGAGGAAGAACTCCAACTCCGATGCGGCCTTCACGGTGAAGCCGAGTGCGGCGGCGCGCTCGACCTGGGTCGCGAGCATCGACCGGGGAGCGACCGCGACCGGTGTGTGCGTGTCGACGTCGACGACGTCGCACAGCACAATCGCCGACGAGCCGGTCCAACCGGCGCGGGCGAGCGTGGCGAGGTCGGCGACGAGGTGGAAGTCGCCGTAGCCGAGTTCCCAGCTGGCGTACTCGTAACCGGCGACGGGTTCCATCTCCATGTCGACCGTCAGCAGGTAGTCGCACGCATGGGTTCCATGCCCGATCGTGTGGTCGACGAAGAAGGCGGCGTCGATGCGCTTGCCCAGCAGGCGGCCGTAACCGTCGGTGAATGCGGCCAGCACCGTGTCGACCTCACCGGCGCTGACCAGGGAGCGGAGATCATCGGGAGTCACGGTGCCACTGGACAGTAGCGGTCGCTCGGCTCGCCATCGTCATGGCATGCTCGCCCGATGAGGGTCGCACGATGACCGTCCCGTTCGTCCGCACTCCCGACCACCGATTCGCCAACCTGCCCGGCTTCCCCTACGTGCCGAAGCATGTCGAGGTCGACGGGCTCCGGATGGCCTATGTCGAGGAGGGGTCCGGTGAGGCCGGCACGTTCCTGCTGCTGCATGGCGAGCCGACCTGGGGTACCTGTACCGACGAATGATCCCGCCGCTCGTCGACGCCGGTTACCGGGTCATCGCGCCCGACCTGATCGGGTTCGGTCGCTCCGACAAGCCGACCGATCGCGCGATGTACACCTATGCCAATCACCTCGGCTGGCTGACGGAGTTCGTCGGCGGCCTCGACCGCCCGATCGGCGGCTTCCACGTCTTCGTTCAGGATTGGGGCGGCCTGCTCGGGCTGCGAATGATCGCCGAGAACCCGTCGTGGTTCGATCGCGTCGTGATCGGCAACACGGCCCTGCCGGCCGGCGAGCCGATGGGCGATGGCTTCATGATGTGGCAGCAGATGTCGCAGGCGATGGATCCCATGGACTGCGGTGCGCTGCTCGGCCGCGCCTGCATCGCACGTGATCTCACCGACGAAGAGATGGCCGCGTACGGTGCACCGTTTCCCGACGAGTCGTACCTGGCAGGCGCTCGCGAGTTCCCGTTGTTGGTGCCGACGTCGCCCGACGACCCGGCGGTCCCGGCCAACCAGGCCGCATGGTCGGTGTGGGAGGAGTGGAGCACGCCCGTGCTCACGCTGTGGACGCCGGGCGACATCGTCCTCGGTCATCTCCAGAGCACATTTGTCGACCGCATCCCGGGCGCCGCCGGCCAGCCGCACCAGACGTTCGAGCCCGGTGGCCACTTCCTCCAGGACGACCGCGGCGAGGATGTCGCTGCGGCCATCGTCGCCTGGCTGGCCTGATGTAATCAGCCTTCGACGGCGACGGTGCGCACGGCGTCGGCGTGGGTGATCGCTTCCAGCGGCGACAGCGTCGGGCCGAGTTCGACGATGAACGCCACGCCGTCGTCGGGACGGAATTCGTTTCGGGCCCATGTGGCCGCAATGCCGGTGTAGGTGCCACCGGTGATCTGGCCCATCGGCAAGCCGGTGAGTTGCGCATACCGTTCGCGCACGCGTCCCTCACGGCCTTCGGCCGGATTCACAACGAACAGGTCCTGGTGGTACCAGACCGTGATGTCCGGACGCAGCTGGCCCATGAAGTTGACCACCGCCTGAGTTTCGGGCTCGCTCGCTGGCCCGGTGCCAGCGTATTGCGAATCGCCCGGCACGCCGATCGGCCCCCACTTGTACGGGAAGTTGCGGTTCAGGTCGACGCCGTTGTCGTTCGAGCGGGTCTGATTGGCCTGCCCGTCGGGGTTCATCGACTCGACGATCCACAGCTCGACGCCCTCGGGGACGGGCTCCGAACGCAATTCGTCGACGACGGCGACACCGTCGTCCTCGTCACCATGGATCACGCCGATCACGAGCACCCGACGTCCACCGACGGTGCCGAACCGCTCGGCGACGATCGGTCGGCCGCCAGCCGAGAACCCGAGGCCGACCCGATCGGCATCGAGGTCGAGAATCCCGGTCGTCGCTGGGATCGCGAGTGTCGTCGTGGTGCTCGTCGTGGTGGTGCTGGTCGTGGAACTCGTGGTAGTGCTGGTGGTGGTGCTGGGGCTCGTGGTGGTCGCCGCGACTGAGGTGGAGGTCGTTGTCGCGGCGACGACCGACCTTGCGACATCGGACGTCGAGGAGTCCGATCCGCATGCCGCGGCAGCGATTGCCAGGGCCACGGCGAGCACCGTCGTGCGTTTCACCGAATCGACCGTACTGGACCGTCGCGGTGCCACACTGGCGCCATGAGCGATGTCGGCGGTCGACTTCTCCTCGGCGTGACGATCACGATCGTGTCGGCGTCGATCGTTGCGTCGTGCGGGGCCGACGCACCACGCACCACGCTCGAGCGCGGTGAGGTGATCTACGGGGCCAATTGCGCGCAATGTCATGGCGGAGACCTGGCGGGAACCGATCGGGGGCCGTCGTTGCTCGAACCGATCTACGGCCCGGACCAACTGTCCGACGATCAGTTCGCGGACTCGATCCGAAACGGGGTCGACGAGGAGCGGTGGGAGTTCGGCCCGATGCCGGCGAACGGAGCGATCACCGACGAGCAGATCGAGGCGATCCTCACCTTCGTCCGAGCGGAACAGGCGGGCGACCGGGCCGGCTGAGAGGGTTCAGCCGACCGCGTGAGCGCGGAGATCGGCGAGGTCGACGTACTCGAGCGTCGACATGTGGGTCGACTCGAGGATGACTCCGCAGGCGTGACCGGCGTCGAGCGCCTCCTTCCATCGTGGCGCACACACGCACCACTGGTCGCCTGCGGACAGTCCGGCGAAGCCGTACTGGGGCATCGGCGTGGAGAGGTCGTTGCCCTGCGACTTCGAGTATTCGAGGAAGTCATCGGTCAGGCGACAGCACACCGTGTGCATGCCGGGATCGTCGCCTCGGTGCTCGCAACATCCCGTTCGGTGGTAGCCGGTCATCGGGTCGTACGAGCAGGGCTGTAGGTCGGTGCCGAGCACGTTGCGTTGCGACGGTGAATCAGACATTCACGCCAACCAGTTCGCCGATGCTGTAGGTCACCGCGCACGCCACCAACACGATCGCCACCTGCCGAGCGATCGACTTCGGGATCGAGCGTTCGGCGAATCGCCCGATCGCTGCGCCGACGAACGCTGCGGCGACCACGCCGATCGCCACAGAGATCGCTGCCGGAGCGAACCCGGTTGCGCCCGTGAACCATGGGATCACCGGCAGCATCGCCCCGAACAGGAAACACACGAGCGAGATGGCCGCAGCGTTGAATGCCGACGGCAGGTCGTGGGGATCGACGCCGAGCTCTTCGCGAGTGTGTACTCGCAAAGCGACCTCGGGCGACGCCATCACGTCCTCGGCGGCGGCTCGCGCCGTCTCTGGGGAGATTCCGTGATCCTCGTACATTGCAGCGAGCTCGGCTGTCTCGGCGACGGTGTTGCGGGCCAGCTCGCGTCGTTCGACCGCCACCTCGCGCTCGACGAGCTCGTTCTGTGCCGACACGCTGATCCATTCACCGGCTGCCATCGAGATTCCACCGGCGATCGCTCCGGCGAGACCGGCGAGGCGCACGATCGACGAGTCGGCCCCCGAGCCGGCGAAACCGAGGATCAGTGACACGTTCGACACCAGGCCGTCGTTGATCCCGAACACCGCTGCTCGAGCGAGCCCTCCCGACACCGGCCGGTGGCCGCCGTGCAGCTCTGGACGGTCAAGATCGCGCGGGGAGAGATCGGGTCGCGGCATCACGGTGAACGCTAGCCGTGCTTGCCGGCCGCGCGCCCAGACCTGTCCGAGCCCGGAAGCATCGTTGCGGCTACGTTGAGTGTTCGTCGTTCGACTCCAGCGAGGACACCATGAGCGCTCACAATGACGTGGCAGCCATCATCGACAGTCTGCGCGAGATTGCCGGTGCTCGTCGACCGTCCGATCAGTTGCTCCAGACGTTCCTTGGCGTCTACTACCGGGACATACCGAGCGATGACGCCGACGCGCGACGACTGAATGCGGCCTATGCGGCAGCGGTTGCCCACCTGCAGCTCGGTCGGGTGCGCCGAGTCGGAGAAACGTTGGTCGAGGTCTTGTCGCCAGATCTCGAGCGCGACGGCTGGGAGACCGAACGGACGATCTTGATGTTCGTGACCGACGATGTGCCGTTCCTCGTCGACAGCGTGCGAATGGTGCTCGATCGCCACGAGCTCGGCATTCACCTGCTCATCCACCCGATGCTCTCGGTGCGCCGCAACGATCGCCACGAACTCATCGACGTCGACGACCCGGACGGTCGAATCGAGGCATGGACGCTGATCGAACTCGACCGGTGTCCGACCAGTGCTCGTGAGCAGCTCGAGGGAGACGTTCGTCGGGCCATCGACGACGTGCAGTCGGTGGTGCGTGACTTCGCGTCGATGCAGGAACGACTTCTTGACGTGGCGGGCGACGACGCGCTGATGCGGTGGCTGGCGGACACGAACTTCGTCTTTCTCGGCTCGGCGATCTACGAACGGTCGTTGGACGGCCTCCACCTCGATGCGACGAGCCTCCTCGGTCAGTACCGGTCGAGGCGGCTCGATCCCGAGCCCATCGATCCGCCGTCGAGAGAGGGCGACGCCCAGATCGTGATCGCTCGCACCGACGCGGTCGCCACCGTGCACCGCCCAGCGCGAATGACCTCGATTGCGGTGCGCGTCCCAACGACCGATCGAGAGGTCAGGTTCGTGGGCTTGCTCGGGAGTGCGGCGTATCGCCAGAGCGTGTTTGCGATACCCGGAATCGGCGACCGGGCCGACGAGGTGGTCGCTCGTGCTGGCGCCACGCTCGAGAGTCACACCGGACGAGCGGTCCGCAATGTCATCGAGACCTTGCCCCGAGATGTCGTGTTCGAGTCCGGCGTCAGCGAATTGACCGAGCTCGTCTCGGCGATCACCGGGCTGCAGGAGCGTCGCATCGTGAGGGTCTTCGACCACACCGAGCCTGTTGGGCCGTGGACCACGGTGCTCGCGTACGTTCCGCAATCGCGGTTCACCGCTGCGCTCCCGGATCTGGTCGGTGCGCTGGTGTCGGAGTACTACGGAGGTGAGGTCCGTGACCTCGAGACCCTCGTGGGTGCGAGTTCGCTCGCCCGGATCTCGATGACCGTCCGGGCAACTCCGCTCGACGACATGGCCCGACTCGTCAGCTCGATCGACGGGGTGTCGCGCACGTGGAATGAGCGGGCGAGAGACGCACTCGTCGAACTGCTCGGTGAGGTCGAGGGGCATCGGGTGTGGTCGGTGGTCGCCTCAACGGTCCCCGCCGACTATGTGGCGCGTGTGCGCCCCGAAGCGGCAGTCGGCGATCTGGTCAACGTCGAATCGATGCTGTCGGGAACGCTCGACGTCACGACGTCGTTCGGTCGTTCGATCGACGCTGCCGACGGCGAGTGGAGGTTCCGGGTGTTCCTGCGCGACCGCCCGACCACCATTGCCGAGTTGGTGCCGATACTGGAGCACTTGGGGTTGTCGCCGCTCGATGAACATCCCTCGGTCTTCGTGGGCGAGTCGGCGACGGTGCATCTCGACGACATCGGTGTTCGAATGGCGGCGCACGCGATCACCGACACCTGCCACGCCGAGGTCCAGCGGGCATTCGTCGATCTCATGACCGGAGCGATCGAACTCGACGGGCTCAACCGGCTGGTGCTGTCGGCAGGACTCGACCGTCGCCAGATCGCCGTGCTTCGCCTGTACAACCGGTACCTTCGCCAGGCCTCGTTTCCGTTCAGTGCGAACTACGTCGAGCAGGCGATCGTTCGGCATCCCGGCATCGCTCGCAAGCTCGTCGAGCTGTTCGACATCCGGTTCGACCCGGCGCCGGCCGATCTCGACACCGCCGGAGACCGGTCGGCAGCGATCGAGCGTTGCCGCGGCGAACTGCATGAGCTGCTCGATGACGTGCCGTCACTCGATGACGATCGGATCTGCCGGGCGTTCCTGACCCTGATCGACGCCACCGACCGCACCAATGCGTTCCGCGGTCGGGACGAGATCTCGGTCAAGTTCCGCCCTCACGCCGTCGGATTTCTCCCCGAGCCTCGGCCCGAGTTCGAGATCTTCGTGTGCTCGCCATTCGTCGAGGGGGTCCACCTTCGCGGGGGTCGCATCGCTCGTGGTGGCCTGCGATGGAGCGACCGGCCCGAAGACTTCCGAACCGAGGTGCTCGGCCTGGTCAAGGCGCAGATGGTCAAGAACGCCGTCATCGTGCCCACCGGAGCAAAGGGCGGCTTCGTGATCAAGTCGTCGTCGGCCGACCCTGCAGATCGAGATGCGGCGCGAGCCGAGGGCATCGACAGGTATCGCCGATTCGTGCGCGGCCTGCTCGACGTGACCGACAACGTCGTCGGAGATCGCATCGTGCACCCGCCCGACGTGGTGATCCACGATGGCGACGATCCGTACCTCGTGGTGGCCGCGGACAAGGGCACCGCGACGTTCAGCGACATCGCCAACGAGATCGCGGCCGAGTACGACTTCTGGCTCGGCGACGCGTTCGCATCGGGGGGAAGCCACGGCTACGACCACAAGGCGATGGGGATCACGGCGCGTGGTGCCTGGGAGAGCGTGCGTCGACATGCGCGCGTGATCGGCAAGGACGTCGACGTCGACGAACTCACTGTGGTCGGTGTCGGCGACATGTCGGGTGACGTGTTCGGAAACGGCATGCTGCTGTCACCGCATCTGAAGCTCGTGGCGGCGTTCGATCATCGCCACGTGTTCCTCGACCCCGATCCCGACCCGGCGCTCGCCGATGGCGAACGTCGACGGCTGTTCGAACTCCCGCGTTCGAGCTGGGCCGACTACGACAGTCGTCTGATCTCGGCGGGTGGCGGAGTGCACTCGCGGCAGCTCAAATCGATCGCGCTCACGCCGGAGGTGCGCGAGGTCCTCGGCCTCGATGCGTCGGTGGACGAACTACGTCCCGACGATCTGATCTCGGCGATCCTGCGTGCCCCCGTGGACCTGTTGTGGAACGGCGGTATCGGCACCTACGTGAAGGCGTCGAGCGAGAGTCATGCCGATGTCGGTGACCGCACCAACGATTCGCTGCGTGTCGACGGCATCGAGTTGCGCGCCCGCATCGTCGGCGAAGGCGGCAACCTCGGCCTCACGCAGCTCGCCCGAGTCGAATACGCGATCAACGGCGGCCTGATCTACACCGATGCGATCGACAACTCCGCCGGCGTCGATTGCAGCGACCACGAGGTCAACATCAAGATCTTGTTGGACCAACTCGTGCGAGACGGCGAACTGACCGTCAAGCAGCGCAATGAACTGCTCGTCGAGATGACCGACGAAGTCGGGCGGCTGGTGCTCGACGACAACCGCGCCCAGACCTTGGCGTTGATGATCGCTCGCACGCAGTCGTTGGCGATGGTCAACGTTCACGCGCGGTACCTCGACACGCTCGAAGCCGAGGGATACCTCGACCGGGATCTCGAATTCCTCCCGTCCGACAAGCAGATCGCCGAACGACAGAGCTCCGGAAGTGGTCTGCGGGCACCCGAATTCGCGGTGATGATCGCGTACACGAAAAACGCCGACGTCGCCGAGGTGCTCGACTCCGACCTCCCCGACGAGCCGGCGCTCGAACGTGATCTGCTGGAGTACTTCCCGGTCGAGATCCGCGAGCGTTTCCCTGATGCCATCCGTTCGCATCGCCTTCGCCGCGAGATCGTCGCCACCACCATCGTCAACGACATGGTCAACCTCGCCGGGATCTCGTTCGATCATCGCATGACCGAAGATTCGGGCGCCTCGGTGTCCGACGTCGCCAGAGCGTTTCTGGCTGCCCGAGAGATCTTCGGATTCGCCGATGTCTGGCGCGAGATCGATGCCCTCGGGAGCACGATCGACCTCGACACCCAGATCGCGCTCTTCGTCACCGCTCGCCGCATGACGGAACGTGGCGCGGTCTGGCTGTTGCGCCACCGTCGCCCCCCGCTCGACATCGCCGACGCCGTCGACACGTTCTCGGCTGGGTTGGCGTTTCTGGCCGAGTCGCTCGACGGTGTGGTCAGTGGGCGGGTGTCCACCGATGTCGCCGACGTCTGCGAGGAACGCGTCGCTGCGGGTGTCCCGATCGACCTCGCTGAGCGTTCGGCACGATGGCCGTGGCTCCACACCGGGTTCGACATCGTCGAGATCGCCCACAGTGAAGCCCGCAACGTCGCCGACGCTGCCACGGCGTACTGGGCCACCTTCGATGCGTTCGAACTCGGGTGGTTGTGGGACGGCGTCGGGAACCTGTCACGGTCCGACCGTTGGCAGCAACAGGCTCGATCGGCGTTGCGCGACGACTTGATGACGGTGCTCGCCGATCTCACGCGTCAGGTGATGCGATCAGCGGACGGTTCGCCGTCGGCGTGGATCGACGCCAACGGGCGCGCGGTCGGACGTGCGTTGGCCATGCTCACCGAGATCCGGCGGGCCGAGAGCTTCGACCTGACGACGCTCTCGGTCGCGATCCGTCAGCTCCGCAACCTGACGATCACCGCAGTTGCCGATGTCGCGATCCCCGCTGGCTGAGGCCCCACCCACTTGCAGAGACGTTGCAGCAACCTTGCGTCGATCTTGTTGAAGTCTTGGCCGCCACTTGTCGAAGAACACCCTTCGGGTGTGGCGGTCGACGGGTAGCGTCGTCTGTGTCATGACCACCGGGCCTCGATTTCGATTCGCACCGTCGCCAACTGGTTCGTTCCACGTCGGTGGCGCCCGCACGGCGCTGCAGAACTGGGCGCTCGCGCGGCGGCTCGGTGGCACGTTCGTGCTGCGCATCGAAGACACCGACGAAGCG
>Ga0307379_10005274_pt1 | contig 18093 bp, 8 predicted proteins | sample UN2MG_FD_202237 | JGI IMG/M metagenome (GOLD analysis project Ga0307379, IMG submission 202237) | Soil microbial communities from Risofladan, Vaasa, Finland - UN-2 | ecosystem: Environmental > Terrestrial > Soil > Coastal area > Acid sulfate soil | place: Finland: Risofladan, Vaasa | collected... | reverse complement strand
GCGCCGACGGGCGGTTCTCCAGCCAGCGGATGATCCGTTGCCCTTCGACCGCGCCGTCGCCGGAGTCGCGAAGCCGATCGTGCCGCTTCTGCTGGCGGTAGTGCAAGGACACGTGATTGCGTCCGATCCCGCAGAGCCACAGCCAGAGCGATCCCCGGGCCGGGTCGTAATTCCGCGCCGAGCGGGCCGCCGCCAGGAAGGTCTCTTGCACCACGTCGGCCACGTCGGCCGAATCGCCACCCATCAGGCGCGCAATCCATCCCCACAGCGGCCGGGCGTACGCCTCGTACAGCGATTGCCAGGCCTCGGTTTTGCCCTGCTGCAATCCCCGGGCCACGTCTCGTTGTTGTCGCTCATCCATAGGCGTCTGCGTCGGCAGTCATCTTGTCGTAGTGGAACACCAGGATCTCGCCTTCCGGCCAATTCATGTAACTGACGTGTCGCGACGCCCTTTCGTTCCACACGCGGAATGTGCCGCCACAATAGCTTTGCGCTTGGGTGCCGAAATGTGTCGGGTTTTTCTCCGGCGACTGAACCAATACAACCACAGCATGGTACTGAGGCACCCCATTGGCAGGTAATCCGCGCAGCAAACTTGCCGGCTTCACGTTATTCTCCCATAATGAAACCGTCACAAATGCGTAGATAGTGGGGGGAAACGCATACGGAACATTCACCGCATCGCGTCCCCCCTGGAGCGTACCGAAGGAACAGGGTACCCCAGGAACTGGGCACCGGCAACGGAGAACGTCGTGGGCAATCAATCGACACGAAGGATGACGGCATCCCGCCGGGCATTTTCTCACTGCAAACGCACCACGGACGGAGGGAGACGAACCCGGTCCAACCGGCTCAGGCTCGAACCGCTCGAGCCGCGGCTGGTGCTCGACGGCAACTCGCTACTGATCAGCGAGTTTATGGCAAACAATGACACCACGCTTGCCGACGGGGACGGCAATTTCTCGGACTGGATCGAGATCCACAATCCAACCGGCTCGGACGTCGTGCTCGACGGCTGGTATCTGACCGACGACATCACCGACCTGAAGCGATGGCAGTTCCCCGACGACCAGCCGCAGCCGGAAACCACGCTCATCGCGGGCGGCTACCTGGTGGTGTTCGCTACCTCGGGACGCGAGGACGTCTCCAATCCGACGAACCCTTCCCTCGATCCGGCGGGCAACCTCCACACCAATTTCAAACTCAAGAAGGACGAAGGCGAGTATCTGGCGCTCGTTCGAAATGACGGCCTCACGATCGAGCACGAGTACGCGCCGCTTTATCCCCCGCAACACGACGACGTATCGTACGGATTGGCCTCGGACCTGGTCACGCAGGGGTATTTTCTCGAGCCGACGCCCCGGGAACCCAACACGGGTCAGCCGGTGGACGACCCGACCCATGCGGTGGTGATCACCGAGATCATGTACAACCCCAATCCCGAAACGTACGCTCCCGACACGCGGATCGCGCGGGAAGAGTACATCGAGTTGTACAACCGGGGGATCGAGCCGATCAACCTGGCCGGCTGGCAGATCACCGAGGGCGTGCAGTTCACGTTCCCGGACGTTACGCTGAACTCGGGTGAATACCTGGTCGTGGCCGCGGACGTGGACGCGTTTGCCGCCGCGTATCCGAACGTGCCGGTGGGAACACGGATTGTCGGCGGCTGGATCGGGCGGCTGAGCAACAGCGGCGAAGAGATCGAGCTGCTCGATGACATCGGGCGGCGGATGGACCGGGTCGCCTACTCCGACCAGGGCGATTGGAGCGTTCGCGAGGTCCGCGAAGCAGACGAATGGGGCCACAGGGGGTGGATCTGGGCCGAAGATCACGACGGGCTGGGCAAGTCGCTGGAACTGACCACGATGGCGCTGTCCAACGAGTACGGACAGCTCTGGGCGGCGAGCCAGTCGGACGGCGGCACCCCCGGCGAGCCCAATTCGGTCGCCGACGTCGACAACGACGTCGCCCCGTTGATTCTCGACGTATCGCACTTTCCCGTCATTGGGCAGCCGGGCGAGCCGGTCACCGTCACGGCCGAATTGAAGGACGAGACGGCCGCCGGAATCACCGCGACGGTCTACTACCGGGTCGACGGCGCGCCGGGTTTTTCAGCAGCCGTGATGACCGAGGACGCCCTGGCCGGCGGCGGAATCTATCATGCCTCTCTGCCGGGTCGGGCCGACGGCACGATCGTCGAGTTCTACGTGTCGGCCGCCGACGCCGCCGCCAATACGCGTACTTGGCCGGCTCCCGCCCGAACCTGGCCCGCTCCCGGCGATCCCGGCTACGCGAACGTGGCCAACCTGCTCTACCAGGTCGACGGCGGCTTCGATCCGAATGCCGAGTGGGTGCCCGGCAGCCATCCGATCTATTACATGATCATGACCGGAGCGGAAGCGGCGGAACTGAAAGACATCGGGGACGACGGCGATCCGTTTTGGGGCGAGGGCCGAAGCGACGCCCAGATGAACGCCACCTTCATCAGCGTCGACGGCACGGGAGCGCGGGTGCGCTACAACGTGGGCGTCCGCAACCGTGGCAATCGCACCCGGGTCGATCCGCCCAACAACTACCGCGTGAACTTCGTCCACGATGCCCCTTGGAAGGGCGTCACGGCGATCAACATCAACAGCAAGTATCCCTTCTCGCAGGTCATCGGCAGCGCGGTCCACCGCATGGCCGGAACGGCCGCACCGGAGGCCACGGCGATCAAGCTGAGGGTCAACGGGCAAGACCTGGCGAACGCCGGCAGCGGGGACGGCATGTACGGCCTGTACGCGGCCGTCGAGGTGTACAACAGCGAGTGGGCCGACAACCACTGGCCGGACGACAACCAGGGCAACCTCTACCGGCTGAGCTATTACGAGCCGCGGTCCGGCTCGCGGACCTTCGCCGACCTCGACTACAAAGGGCCCGCGCCCTACGACAATCCCGACGACTACCGCGACAACTACCGCAAGCAGACCAACGAGAGCGAGGACGACTGGTCCGACGTCTTCGAGCTGATCGACAAGCTCAACAACCCGAACATCTCCGACGACGAGTTCGTGGCCGAAGTCGGCCGGGTGATCGACGTCGAGCAGTGGATGCGATACCTGGCCACCGACGCGCTGTTGGGCAACCGGGAAGGCGGCCTGTACGAAGGCGAGGGCGACGATTTCGCCATGTATCGCGGCGTGACGGACCCGCGGTTCCGCCTCCTCCCGCACGACCTGGACACGCTGCTGGGACAGGGGGACCACAATTCCGAGCCCCATCGCAACATCTGGGACTACGACGGTGCCAACGTCGGCGGACTGCACCGGCTGCTGAACCATCCGGAAACGGTCGGCATCTATCTCCGCCAGTACATGGACTTGATCGAAACGGTCTTCGCTCCCGAAAACTTCAACCCGCTGATCGACCGGGTCCTCGCCGGAGTCACCTCCCAGGCGACGATCAACGCGATGAAGAACTTCGTCGTCGCCCGAAACGCCGGCGTGCTGGCCCAGTTCCAGCAGGAGTTCACCGTCCAAAGCGACCTGCCGGTCCTCAACGGGTATCCGCGGACCAACGGGCCGAACACCTCCCTGCACGGCACGGCCCACGCGGCCTATACCCGGTCGGTGCTGGTCAACGGGGAGCCGGCCGATTGGGATCCGAGGGCCGGGCAGTGGGAAATCACGACGACCGGCGGAGGAGGTAGCCCGGGAACCGTCTTGCCCTTCCAAAACGGCGTCAGCCCCGATGGAACGTACGCCGGGACGTCTGACACCGAACTACGCAGCGGCGGCACTCTCCACCCGGAACAACAGATTCAGGTCGACCAGTCGAGTTCCGGCAATCTCCTTCAGGCGTTGTTGCGGTTCGACAACATCTTCGGTTCCGAACAAGGGCAGATCGCATTGGATGCGGATATCGCCGGCGCGACGCTTGTTCTCAACGTGACCGACGAGGGCGATCCGCTGGCCCTGCACCGCATGCTGCAACCCTGGGACGAGGCGGCCAACTGGAGCACGCTCGGCGGCAACGGTATCCAGAACGACGGCGTGGAAGCCGTGGTGCAGGCAGACGCCGTCAGCAGTCAAGCCGGCGTCGGCACACTGTCTATCGACGTGACCTCGTCCATCCTGGCCTGGCAGGCCGATCCATCCGGCAATTACGGCTGGGCAATACTGCCCACGGGCGACAACGGCGTGTTTTTCGATTCCAGCGAAGCCACCAGTCTGACGAACCGGCCGGAATTGAGAATCACGCTCAACGACGGCACCAGCGCCGGGACCGGCGGCGTCGGCTTGAATCCCGGGATCAATCGCGTGACGGTCGAGACCTTCGACGGGCCCGACGGCACGGGGGATCGCTTGGAACACGACTTCATCGACATCTGGTACGATGCTCCGGCCGGCGGCGGAGGAACGCCCCTGCCGACGCCTCCCCCGTCGCCCGAGGCGCAGGGCGATCTCCACTTGAATCTCGTCACTCGCGACAGCTACCTGCCGGGCGTGCCCTTCCTGGTCCGCGCCGAAGTCCTCGACGAGAACTTCAGGGTCGATCGCAGCCTCTGGGACGGCCTGGTCACGCTCGAAAGCGACAACCCGGCCGTTGCGCTCTCCACCGACCGGATCACCCTCTACAACGGGCTGGGCAGCGTTCTGGTCACGGCCGCCGGCAGCGGCGACTTCACGCTGACGGCCACGCTCGACGGGATGGAAGCCGGGCGCCGGCTGGTGAGCCTCGAAGGCACGGCGATGGCCGAGATCTCGGGCACGCTCTCCAGCCCCGACCATACGACGACCCTAAGCGGCGTCGTTCACGTCACCGGCGGTCTGACCGTGCCCGACGGGCATACTCTGGTCATCGAGCCCGGCACGTTGGTGCTCGTCGACGGCGTGGCTTCCGGCAGCGGCGGCACGGTCATCACCGTGGCCGGCGACGTGCAGTCCCTGGGGACCGAAGCCCGGCCGGTCACGATCACCGCCTACACCGCGGGCGAGAACTGGGGCGAGATCTTCCACAATTCCGCCGAGCCCTCGGTGTACCGATACACCAACATCACCCAGGGCGGGCATTCGACCGCGCGGGAACACTCGAACACCGGCCCCACGATCCGCACCTCCGGCGGCAGCTCGATCAATTTCGACCACGCCAACCTGACCGACCTGGCGGGCAAGGTGATGTACGGCCCGGGCGGCGGCAACCTGATCTTCCATAGCGTCCACATGGGCCGGGCCGTGATGGGACCGGAGATCTGGCCCGACACGCTCTTGATCGTGGATACCTGGCTGACCGACATGCACCACAACGACGATGCCGACGGTATTTACATCCACGACACCGACGCGGGGACCGCCCTGATGACCGGCGGCGTGTCGGCCGTGATCGACGACGACGGCATCGACACCCTCAGCGCCGTCCTCACGGTCGAGGACTGGATCATCCGGGACTGCAACGACAAGGGCGCCAGCATCTACGACGGCGAAGTGTGGCTGAGCTACTGCTTGATCGTGGACAACGCCAAGTTCCCCGAAGACGGCATCGCCGCCAGCGTGGCCTCGAAGGGTTACGTGAACGATCCGGTCACCGTCCATATGGATCACACGACCATCGTGGCCACGCCGCTGGCGGGCCCCGACGTGGACGTCGGCATCTGGGGATGGGACAAGTACGGCCGAGATAACGTCCCGACCATTTTCCACATCACCAACTCGATCGTCGTCGCGGCCGATCCGATCACCACCGACTACGATCCGGCCGACATTCACGTCGACCACTCGAACCTCTTCTCGGAAACGTGGCCGGGGGAGGGCAATATCGACGGCGACCCGCTGTTCGTCGACCGCGCCGGACACGACTATCATCTCCGGCCGGGGTCGCCGAGCGTCGATGCGGGCGACCCGAACTCGCTGCCCGACGAGGATCTCAGCCGGGCGGACCAGGGCTATTACGGGGGCCGACTGGCCGCCACGATGGCGCCGCAAACCCTCCCCGCCACGATCGACGAAAACATGATCCTCACCGCCGGGGGCGGCCCGTACCGGGTCAACGTCGACGTGACCGTGATTCCCGGCGCGGCGTTGATCGTCCGGCCCGGCACCACCGTGTTCTTCGCCGCCGGCGCCGATCTGACCGTCCACGGCCGACTGGTGGCCGAGGGGACCGAGTACGAGCAAATCCGCTTCACGCGCACCCCCGGCGGCGCCGATTGGGGCGGGTTGCACTTCGACGGCACGATGCTGGACAACCGCGTCAGCTACGCGGTCTTCGAATTCGTCGACAGCACCGGCGGGATGATCAGCCTGCAGGACGCCAACTTGACGCTGGACCACGTCACGATGGATCACGCGAATCGGCGGCGGATCGGATCGCAGGACTCTTCGCTGATCGTCCGCAACTCGCTGTTCACCGATTTCGTCTTCGCCGGCACGCCGCCGAACAACGTCAGTGAGCACATCTGGGGAGGATACGTTCCCGCCGGAGGACAGTTCGTCCTGGAGAACAACGTCTTCGGCCGCACGGTCGGGCACAACGACGCCGTCGACTTCAACGCCGGCCATCGGGCCGACGGCGATCCGGTGCCGCAGATCCTCGGCAACGTGTTCCTCGGCGGCGGCGACGACGCCTTGGACCTGGAAGGCGACTTCCACGTCGAAGGCAACGTGTTCATGCACTACCGCAAGGACGCTTATCATGACGCCGTGGACGCCGGCGAGGCGAACGTCATCTCCGCCGGCGACGCCCATAACGTGGGGCACGAGTACGTCGTCGTCGGCAACGTCTTCTACGACGTCGACCACGTGGCCCTGGTCAAAGAGAACTCCTTCATGACCTTCGTGAACAACACGGTCGTGGACCTTTCGCAGGGCCCTTACGCCGAGGTCCCGGGCGCGCTGAACTTCGACCTGCCGGGACAAACCAGGGGGCCGGGCGAAGGAGCCTACCTCGACGGCAACATCTTCGCCAACGCGGCCGTGGTGTTCAACAACCTCGACTCCGCGGGGACACAGACCGATCTGACCGTCCACCGTTCGATCCTTCCGGCCGCGTATCACGGCTACGGTGTGGGCAACCTCGACGAGGACCCGCGGCTGGCCGACCCGGCCCGCGGCGACTTCAGCCTGTTGTTCGGCTCGCCGGCCTTGGGAACCGGTCCCAACGGCGTGGACATGGGAGCCATGATCCCGGCCGGGCCGTCTCTCTCCGGCGAACCACCCGCGATCACCAACCGGACCGAAGCGACCCTCACCGTCGGTCCGCCCGGCCCGGCTGCGCCGCACGATCCCGCCCTGACGCACTACAAGTACCGGCTGAACGGCGGAGCGTGGAGTGCGGAAACGCCAATCACCACGCCGATCGCGCTTACCGGACTGGCCGACGGCGATTACACGGTCTATCTCCTCGGCAGGAACTCGGCCGACGCGTGGCAGGACGAGACCGACGCGGTGGTTTCGCAAACCTGGACCGTCGATACGTCACGGCAGCACGTGAGGATCAACGAAGTGCTGGCCATCAACACCACGGCGGTCGACCACGAAGGAACGTTCCCCGACTTGATCGAACTGTACAACGACGGGGCGCTGCCGGTCGACCTGGACGGCTTGAGCCTGACCGACGACCCGAGCGACCCGGCGAAGTTCGTCTTCCCCGACGGGACCAGACTCGATCCGGGCGAGTACCTGGTGCTCTACGCCGACGACGAAACCGACGCGCCGGGGCTGCACACCGGTTTTGCCCTCGACGGCGACGGCGAGGGCCTGTTCCTGTACGATCCGGCGGTCGGCACGGAGACGCCGCTCGATTCGGTCGAGTTCGGCCTTCAGGTCCCGGACTTCTCGATCGGCCGGGTCGGTCACGCCGGCGATTGGGCCCTGACGTTGCCCACCTTCGGCAGTGCCAACGCGGCGGCCCGGACGGGCAATCCGGCCTCGCTGAAGATCAACGAGTGGTTCGCCGACGGCCGAGTGTTGCTGAGCGACGACTTCGTCGAGCTTTACAACCCCGACCCGCTGCCGGTGCCGTTGGGCGGTCTGTTTCTGACCGACAATCCCGTGGCCACGCCCGAGAAGCACCGGATTGCCCCGCTGAGCTTCGTTCCCGGCGGCGGCTGTGCTGCTTTGGTGGCCGATTCCGATCCGCTGGACGGTCCCGACCATCTCGACTTCGGGCTTTCCCTCGACCAGGAGATGATCGGCCTGTACGGCGCGGCGTTGGGCGAGATCGACAAGGTCATCTACTACACGCAGACGACCGACGTCTCGCAGGGCCGCAGTCCCGACGGCTCCGAGACCTACGCGTTCTTCGAGTTGCCCACTCCCGGCGTGGTCAACCCGGACGACAACGCGGCGATCGCCGTCGCACTGGATCTGATCGACGGGCTGCGAATCACCGAATTGATGTACAACCCCACGGAAGACGACAACCGGGAGTTCATCGAGCTGCAGAACGTCGGCGATACCACGCTGGATCTCACCGGCGTCCGGCTCAACGGGGCCGTCGATTTCACCTTCCCGCCGATGGTCCTCGGGCCGGGCCGGTATACGGTCGTCGTCCGCGATCGGGAGGCGTTCGAGGCGTTTTACGGCTTGGGGATCAACGTGGCAGGACAGTACTCGAACAACCTCAGCAACGGCGGCGAGGAGATTGTCCTGCAACTGCCCGACCCGTTGGACGCGGCCGTGCTGCGGTTCGAGTACGACGACCTATGGTACCCGACCACCGACGGCGGCGGATATTCGCTGGAAATCGTCGATCCGGCGGTCCATCCGGCCACGTTGAGCGACGGGGCCAGTTGGCGGGCCGGTGCGATCGAAGGTGGAACGCCCGGCTCGGCCGACGGGGTATCGACGCCCGACGTCGTCATCAACGAAGTGCTCAGCCACACCGACGACCCGCTGGTCGACGCCATCGAGCTGTACAACCCGACCGGCCAATCGGTCGACGTCGGCGGCTGGTGGCTGAGCGATTCGGGCGCCGACTACTTGAAGTTCCAGATCCCGCAGGGCACCGAGATTCCGTCGGGCGAGTACCTCGCTATTTACGAGGGCCACTACGTCGGCCATGCGTTGACGTTCGATCAGGTGCACGAATTCGGCGGCAACGGCCCGAAGGACTTCGCCCTGAACGGTGCTCACGGTGACGACGTGTACCTGGTGCAGGCCGATGCCCAGGGCCGCGTGACGCAGTTCGTCGATCACGCGGGCTTCGGCGCGGCGGCCAACGGCGAGTCGTTCGGCCGCTGGCCCGACGCTGCCGGGTTGATGTATCCGATGGAGCAGCGGACGTTCCCCGGCGAGAACGTCGGCCCGCGCGTCGGACCGGTGGTGATCAGCGAGATCATGTACAGCCCCGACCCGAACGGCGGCGGCGTGGAGTTCGTCGAGTTGTACAACGCCGGCGGCCAGACGGTGCCGCTCTACGAATTGGCCAATACCTGGCGATTTGGCGAGGGAATCGACTTCACCTTCCCCGGCGGCGTGGAGATGTTGCCCGGCGAAGTCGTTCTGGTCGTGCCCATCGCCCCGGCCGATTTTCGGGCCGCCCACGGCATTGCTGCGGACGTCCGGATTTTCGGGCCTTTCACCGGTGCGCTGAACAACGACGCGGAAACGATCCGCCTGGAACGTGCCGACCAGCCGCCGCTGGAAGAACCGAACTTCGTGCCCTACCTGCTGGTCGACGAGGTGCGCTACGACAACGAGGCTCCCTGGCCGGCGGGAGCCGACGGCACGGGCAATTCGCTGTACCGACGGCAAAGCGACGCATGGGGCAACGACGCCGACAGTTGGACTTCCGCTTTGCCCACGCCGGGCGAAGTGCCGTGGTCCAGCGGTCCGGCGGTTCTCGGCCGCTACGTCTTCTACAACCATTCGGCGTTCGACGGCAACGATTCGGGAGCGAACGCCGGCGACGACGACGCGGTGGCCACGGACAAGCGGGCGCTGCGGCCCGGCCAAGCGGCCACGGCGGCCCATTACACCAATTACAGCCGGGGAATCAACGGCATCATGGTTGACGTGGCCAACTCCCAGGCCCCGATCACGCTGGACGATTTTCGGTTCCACGTCGGCAACGATGCAAGTCTGGCCGGTTGGGCGGGAGCCCCGATCCCGGCAGACTTCACCGTACGGCCGGGCGAAGGGATCGCCGGCTCCGACCGCGTGACGATCACCTGGGCCGACCACGCCATCGAGAACGAGTGGCTGGAAGTGACCGTGCTGACCGACGGCATCGGCCTGTCGAGAGCGGACGTCTTCTACTTCGGCAACGCGGTGGCCGAGGCGGGCAATTCGATGTCCGACGCCCAGGTTACCACGATCGACCTGCTGCTGGCCCGAAACAACCCCCGCTCGTTCCTGGAGCCGGCCGGGATCGACTTCGCCTACGACTACAACCGCGACCAGAGGGTCAATTCGACCGACGTGTTGTTGGCGCGAAACAACCAGACGAATTTCCTCAGCGCACTTTGGCTGATCGACGTTCCCGATCAGCAAGCCGCGGCGGTCCCACAGGCGTTGGCCGTCCCGGAGGATGGGAAGGCCGCGGAAGCGGATCCGGCGCTGGACGGGCTGGACTGGCTGCGCGAGTTCGAGCTGTTCGAGTTGCAGAACCCGCCGGAAAAGCCCCACCAGACCGCGGCAGCCGTGGACGTGCTGCTGGCGAGTTACGGATCGTAGGATTCTCGGGCACTTTGGGCACGAACGGCCCTTGACGCCGGAAAATGATCGAGTATCTTAACAGACCCCCGACGGAACTTGGAATGTGGGCGGTATGAAATCCATCATTTAGGGCATAGCCCTGAGTTTGGATGATTGCGAGAATTAGGGGCGTGTGTCAGTGATTTGCGTTTTCGAATGGGAGATATTAGATGCCAGCAAAAGTGAATGCGGAAGAGTGCACGGCGTGTGAAACTTGCGTCGATTCCTGCCCGGTCGAGGCGATCGAGATGAAGGACGACGTTGCGGTCGTCAACGAAGACGAGTGCACCGATTGCGGCGCCTGCGTCGACGCGTGTCCCGTCGAGTGCATCACCCTGGAGGAATAGGCCACAAGGCACGAATTCCGGTAAGTGAGGCGGGCTGCGCAAAGCGCAGCCCGCCTTTTTTTGTGAAGGCTTGCCTCTGGAGGGGGAGGACGGGGCGGTGATCGCGGTCCCAAAAGCCTTCCGCGTGGTCAACCCGAGGAAGGATGGGGTAGTTCTTTGGCGAGGCTTTCCGATCGGCGTGTCCAGCGGCGGGCTGACTTGGCCGTGTAGAGACCGGCAATCAGGTCTTGATAGCCTTGCACGGTACGGTCGATCGACCAGTGGGTGATGACCTCTTCGCGTCCGGCACGGCCCATGGCGGCGGCCCGGCCGGGATGGCCGAGCAGCTCGATCATACGAGCGGCAAACTCGTCCGCATCACCCGGCGTGACCAGGTAGCCCGTCTTGCCGTCGAGGACCGTTTCCGGGACCGACCCGACTCGCGTGGCGACCACCGGTTTTTCGCAGGCCATCGCCTCCAGGATCGACAAGGGGTTGGCCTCCATGTGGGAGGTGATCGCCAGCACGTCGATCAGCGAGAGGACCTTCGGCACGTCGTTGCGAGTGCCGAGGAAACGGACGGCCGCACAGAGCGACAGTTCGCGGGCGAGCGATTCGAGCCTCGCGCGTTGGGGGCCGTCGCCGACGACGAGGAACTCGGCGTTGGGGATTGCCCGGCGTACCTGCGCCGCGGCGTGCAGGAACAGTTCGTGGTTCTTCTCCGTACGCAACGCCGCCACGATGCCCGCTACCGGCGCCCCGGGCGTGATGCCGAATTCCGCCTGCAATGAGGCGTCGGGCCAACGGGGACGAAACGCCGCCGGATCGACTCCGTTGGGAATCACCCGAACCTTGTGTTCCGGACAGCCTTCGTGTTCGGCCAGGAAGCGGCCGTGGGGTTCGGCCACCGCGATGAAGGCGTCGGTGAGCGGGGCCAACAAGCGATTCGAGAACTCGACCCGGTTGGGCAGGCCGGTCGAGTGCAGGGCCGAACAGATCACCGGCACGCCGGCCCACCATGCCGCCAGCCGGCCCCAAAACATCCGGTCGCCCCCGGTGCCGACCGTCACCACGACGTCGACGCACCGCCGCCGCATCAACCGCGCCAATCGCCAAAGCACCGTGAAGTCGTACTTCTGCGACAGCAAGCCCGCCGACGACGGAATCTCTCGGGCGAGTACCTCGCCCAACGGGCCCAGTTCTTTTAGGCAGCACAACTCGGGCACCAGTCGCGTACGGTCGAGCCGGCGGACCAACTCGACGACCAAGGTCTCCGCCCCGCCGACCGGCATGCTCGTCAGCACGAACATCACCCGCAGCGGACCCCGATCGTCAAGGGGAATCAGGCTTTGTTGGTTGCGGCGGCGGAACATGGGTTGTCCTTGGGTGCATGGTCTTCGTTTACAAGAGGTACGTCGTAGTCGAATCGCGGCGTGTCGAGCTTCCGAGGGTCGAGCGTGGTCCAGTTCTTCAGCCGGATCATCACGTCGTCGGCCGGGATGCGATGCAGGTGGAAGGGGTCGTCTCCGGGGAAGTTGAATCCGCCGTAGGCCGAGCAGACCGCTTCGTAGCCGGCCTTCTCGGCCGCCGCAAAGGCCTCCCGGCTGAGGTGGGCGTACTGTCCGAACGGAAAGGCGAAGTGGCGAACGGGCCGGCCGACGGCTTGCTGCAACTGTTCGCCGGCGACGACGATCTCGTCGTGCAAACGCCGCGGATCGGCGATCGTCGCCAAGCCGGCGTGCGTACGCGTATGCGCGCCGATCTCGATTCCCGCGGCGGCCATCGCCCGAAGTTGCTCCAGCGTATTCGGCAGGAAGGCGTTTCCCTCGGCCAGATCGTGCGAGAAGGGTTTGCCGTCCAGCACGTTCTGCAGCGTGACGAAGTACGTGCAGGGAATCCGCTCCCGGATCAACAAGGGGATCGCTTCGCGGCAGTTGTCCGCGTAGCCGTCGTCGAACGTGATGCTCACGCAGGGCCGGTCGTTTTCTCCCGTGCGAATCCGCCGCTGGGCTTCCTCGAGAGAGATCAACTCGAAGTGCGATTGCAGCCATCGGATCTGCCGGGCAAAGAGCCGGTTGGAGATGGTCCAGTCGTTGGCCCGATCGTCGGCGACCCGGTGGTAGTACAGCACCACGACAGGCACGCGTCGCTCGGCCACGGCACGGCGGAGATTCCACCAGCGCAGCGGGCGCGTGCCGTGGTAGTAGAGGCTCAGCAGGAGTTGTTTCCAAACGGGCACGACCCTATTCCCCTCCGGTTCCCACCAGTCGCAATCCGCTCTTGATCCACTGTTTGACGTTGCTGCCGGCCAGCCAGAGGTTGTGGCGCACCCGGGCGGTGGTCCGTCCGGGCACGACGCGAACCGACAGGCTGGGGCGTGGTCGGGCGCGGAAATGTGCCTTGTAGGGTTCGTCGCCGCGAAGGAAGTCGACGGCGCGGTATCCCTTCTCGATCGCCCGGCGCAGCGTGGCCAGCGTGAAGATATTGCCCGGCTCCAGGTCGAGGACGTCGGGATCGACGCCCGACTGGTAGGCGTAAACGACGCCGTCGCCGGCCAGGTGGTATTCGGCGGCGGCCGGCCGGCCGTCCAGTTCGAGCCAGGAGAGTTGAAGCTGCCCTTGGCGGAACAGCACCGGCATGACTTCGCGGTGGAAAGCGGTAAATCGAGGCGAGGCGAAGCAGCCCGGCTCGCCCAGCGAATGCCGTCGTCGCTGGTGCAGGTCGATCAGCAATTCAGTGATCGCAGCCAGGTCTTCGGCGCGTTCGACGTGGTGCAACACGGCCCGGCCGGTGTCCAACATGCTCCGCTGCAAGCGGCGAGACAGTTTGCGGCGGTTCTTCGAGAGCGTGGCGAGGTACTCTTCCCACGTGGTCGGCAGTTCGATCCGCCAGCAATTCGGCCCCGTTTGGCGATGGACCGTGTTGCCCTGCTCGGCCAGGCGGCGGATCAATTGGCCGACGGCGTGGTCCTCGGCGTCGAAATCGGCCAGTTGCAGCAGGTCCCAACGCGGGAAATCGCAGTCGCCGGCGTGTTCGTCCGCGGTCAAATAATCGGCCACGGCCTGCGTGACCTGGTATTCCATGCCCGGCTGGCAGAGCACGCCGAGGTAATCGGAGCAGACCTCGCCCGAGCCGAGCGGCCGCAGCACGTGGCCCTGCGACGCGGAGAAATCGCGGTACCACGGTGCCAGCCCGAGGAGTCGGTCGGTGTGGTCGAAGACGCAAACGACGAACAGCCGCTTCCTGCCGCGAGCGGGCGGGTCGTCGAGGCCGTAATGGCGCCACCAGGTCGACAACCAGGCCCAACTGCGAAACGGCACGCCGGCGGCCAATCGATCCCAGTCGTCGGCGTAGGGGGCCAATTCGTCCAGGTCGTAAAGGCAATGAACTCGCATATCCAACTCTTTGTCAGATTGCGGGCGATGCAAGCGATTTTTCCGCGGTGACCCAGGAAAAGGGGAAGGCAACGCACGTTGCCCCGAAGCGACGGCCCGTTGCACGGAAACAACGTGGGGCTTTGCGGACAGGTCGAACGTTCGCGTCGGGAGGCGGAAATATCGCCACACGGCAGGAATTACAGGTGCTGCCGGACCGACTCGGCCGCAACGCGTCGCTTGGCATCCGCTTTGCAATTCCGAAAGGTCGGCCGCGCGACCTCATCGCCCGATAATCGATACCGTCGATCCGACCCGCCCAAAGCCCAAAGTCCCTATCGAGAAAGACGCGACATGAATCCTCAACATCCGTCGGTGCTCAGCCCGAAGGAAGTCGCCCGCATTCTGGCCGTCCACGCCAAACGTTGGTTGATCCCGGCGATGGTGGTGGGCGTTCTGGCCACGGTGTATGCCCTCAAGCGTCCGGCCGTCTGGGAAGCGTCGCAGGGCCTGATCGTTCGTAACGAAGCGGTCAACAACCAGGAGAATCCCGGGGAATTCGCCGGGACCGACGAGATGAAGACGGTCCAGGAGACGATCCTGGAACTGGTCAAGAGCCGTGGCGTGCTGGGCGCCGCATTGAAGGAGGTGGGGCCGCCGGCCGACCTTAAGCAGGACGCGGCCGCCTGGCCTACGGAGCGCGACGCGGCCGGTCTGCGCGAAGCCATTAAGTTGACCCCTCCCAAGGGGGCCGAGTTCGGGACCACCAAAGTCTTCTATCTGACCGTTCGCGACGGCAACCGCAGCCGGGCCGTGACCTTGAGCCAGGCGATCTGCGACCAGTTGCAGGCCCGATTCCAGCAGCTTCGCGACGACAAGGCCCGAAGCATGATCGACGAGCTGGTCCATACGGTCGAACTGGCCCAGACCGATTTGGCCGAGTCGACCGCACGGCTGACGGAGATGGAAAAGCAGGTGGGCAGCGATCTGGCCGAGTTGCGGGCGTTGAACGAAGCGGGCACCGGCGAGAGCACGATCCGTCGGACGATTTCGGAAATTCGCAACGAACTGCGCGAAACTCAGACCATCGAGCAGGCCAATCAGCAGTTGCTCGCACTCTTGAGAGAGGCCCAGGAAGACCCCGGCCGGCTGTTGGCCGCACCGAACCGGCTGCTGGAATCGCAGCCCGGCCTGCGGCGGCTGAAAGACGGCCTGATCGACGCCCAAATCCGGACGGCCGAGCGGAAGGGCACGATGTCGGATCAGCACCCCCTGGTCCGCTCGGCGATGCAGTCCGAGGAAGAAATCAGCCGTCATCTGCACAACGAATTGGCCATCGCCATTCGGGGGCTGCAACTCGAATTGCGATTGAACGTCGATCGGCTGGGCCTGCTCGAAGGGCAGCTCGCCGAGGCGAACGAGCGGTTGACGCATCTGGCCGAATTGCGTGCCGCTTACGCCAATCTGTTGGCGGACACGGGTAACTGCACGCAGCGGGTGGAACAGGCCGAGCAGAATCTGGCCGACGCCCGGGCGAGCCACGCCGGCGCGACGGCGACCAGCCTGATCACGAAGATCGACGCGCCGGAAGCCGGCATCAATCCGGTCGGCCCCAGCCGGAGCATGATCATGTTGGCGGGGATTGCCGGCGGCCTGCTGGCCGGTTTCGGAATCGTCTTCTTGACCGTACAACCGACCCGACCGGTACCACCGGCCGTCGAGGAGGTCGTTGCGGCAGCCGGCGCGGCGGATTCGCCCACGGTGGCCATCGAGTCCAACGCCCCGACGTTTCCGCCCGGCGGAAACCTATCCTTCAAGCAGGCGCTACACAAGATCCATTACGGCAGCACGGCGTGAGGTAGTGGAGAGTGGAGAGTGGAGAGTGGGGAGTGGGGAGTGGGGGTGGGTAGCGGGTAGTGGCTAGTGGGTAGTGGAGAGTGGGTAGTGGTTGGGAAGCGTGCTGCGGTGATTGCAGCAGCAGTTCCGGCGTGGCTGAAATGTCGTGCGAACCATGATGGTGTGATAACGCCCGCCGACCGCGATCGGCGGGGTACGCAACAGAAACACTGCAACAAAAACACTGTGCGACTGCACTCACTTATACTGGGCCCTGCTCCTTATTGCGTAGCTCGGCGGTCAGCTTGATGCTGGCCAATGTTTGGGAAATGCGTCAACGTTTGGAGCGGAAGCACGGACCCCGCCGATCGCAGTCGGCGGGCGTTGCCCCCAAATAATACTACCCACTACCCCCTACCCCCTACCCACTACCCACTACCCACTACCCACTGCCCACTACCCACTCACCCCATGATTTCTGTCTACGCGATCGCCGGCATTGTGGTCCTGGTCTGGGGGACGCTCTTCGTTTCCCGCGGATCGCTTACCATGGGGTGTTTGGCATTCGTGATCGTGGCGGCCTGTTTCGGGCACAACTTCCTGCATTTCGACGTCGGATCGATGCCGATGACGCTCGATCGGATCGTGGCGGCCGTGTTGATCGGGGCTTATTTCATCCAACGTCGTCTGGGACGCACCGATCCGAAGCCGCTCGGCCGAAGTGACCTGCTGCTGATGCTGCTGATGGGCACATTGGCCGTCAGCACGGTCTGGGGTGGTTGGGGCAAGGGCATCACGCCGAAGTTCGAGCCGCTTCTCCGCCTGGTTTCCGGATACGTGATCCCCTTTGCCCTGTTCTGGATCGCCCGACAGACGCCGTTGGATCGCCGCAACGTCTCGCTCGTGCACGGCACGTTGGCGTGTTTGGGAGTGTACTTGGCCACAACGGGCTTGCTGGAAGTTACGGGGCAATGGTGGGCCGTCTTTCCGAAACACATCGCCGATCCCGATCTCGGCGAGCATTTCGGCCGCGCCCGGGGGCCTATGGTCCAGTCGATCAATTACGGCCTTTGCCTGGGCTGTTGTTTGTTGGCCGCCTGGTTGTGGCGATGGCGGTTCGGCCGTCTCGGTCAACTGATCCTTGTAGGGCTTATGCCGCTTATGCTGGCGGGGATCTACGTCAGCTACACCCGCAGCGTTTGGATGGGGACGGGCTTGGGGGCGCTGGTTGTCCTCGGGTTGACGCTGCGGGGTTCGTGGCGGCCGCTGGTGTTGGGCACCGTCATTTCGGGCGCCCTGGCGGTGGGCATCACCCAGATGGACAAGCTCGTCGCTTTTCGGCGGGAGTATTCGGCCGCGGAGACGGCCGACAGCGTCAATGTCCGCGGCAGCTTCGTCTACCTTTCGTGGCAGATGTTCCTCGACCGGCCGCTTTGGGGCGTCGGTTTCGGCCAGTTTCCCCAGGCGAAAATGCCCTACCTCTCCGATCGGTCCAGTGCAGTCAACCTGGAGGCTACCCGGCGTTACGTCCATCACAACATGTTCCTCAGCGTATTGACCGAGACCGGATTGATCGGTTTTGCGCTTTTTCTGGCCGTGCTGGCCGGCTGGGGACAGATGGGATGGCAACTCTGCCGCGGTCGGGATGTGCCCCAGTGGGCGCGGGCTCACGGGGTTTTGCTCTTGGGCGCCTTGGCGGTCTACGTTTGCCAGGCGGCGTTCCACGAGCTGAGCTATACGCCAATCGACAATTCCCTCCTTTTCCTACTGGCCGGAACCGCCGCCGGCTTGCGCACGCTGATCAAGCCTGCCACGGTGCCCTCAGTAGAGTAGGCCGGAACCAGCGCAGCGCAGTTCCGGCACGTGGCTTCATGCGGTCTT
>Ga0307379_10005273_pt1 | contig 18099 bp, 19 predicted proteins | sample UN2MG_FD_202237 | JGI IMG/M metagenome (GOLD analysis project Ga0307379, IMG submission 202237) | Soil microbial communities from Risofladan, Vaasa, Finland - UN-2 | ecosystem: Environmental > Terrestrial > Soil > Coastal area > Acid sulfate soil | place: Finland: Risofladan, Vaasa | collected... | reverse complement strand
CATGTTTCAATTACTGTATACACAACAAGTTCTTCCTTTTCGATGCAATTCTGCATCTGTGCCTGACCGTACTTCTACAAACTCAGACATAATTTTTTATTAAAATTCGCATTTCTGCGACAAAAAATAACATAGGGAATATGTCGAATGTATTTGTTGTTTATTAAAACATAACCCAAAATTATGCGCCTTTACCAGCTTGGCTACTTCCCCAAGTTTATAAATAAAAATGGTGGGGAAGGAAGGATTCGAACCTCCGAATTACTGTAAACACTTTCAGTTTTCCCTTATACGTTAGACCCATTGAACATTGTGGTTATGTGATGCACTACTTGGTATGTAATTTATCGGTTTGCCAGCATTTTCATGTTCATTCAATCTCAGAATTCTTTCCCATTTTGTTCGAATTCTTAGGTCATATCTTAAAGAACGTTACCCGGAAGTATATGTTGCCACAGGGACAACCGGGAATAAATTTAGAAGAAATTCGTTAGTTTTGTTTCGTACTGGTTTGTATTGCGAACAAATTTACTGTAAAAACTACCAGTTCTTCTTTTAGTAGCGGGAGAGGGATTCGAACCCCCGGAACCGATTAAACGCCTCTTGGTTATGAGCCAAGCGAGCTACCAGACTGCTCTATCCCGCAATATATTTTAAAAAGGATATTTTGTTTGTTATGTTTGATTGAAATACGGTTTTGACACCGTGACATTTCGCTTTTGAAGCAAATGCTCTATCACTGAGCTAATTTCTGAAATAACATCCAGTTTCCTTTTATATTTTAAATCTTGTTAAAGAACGTTGTCCCGAAAGACTCTGCAAACATAATACCATTTTTTTTATTACGCAAGCGTTTTTTGAAAAAAATGTAAAAAAAAAAATACAGAGGTTGTGAAAAATAAATACGTTCGAGTTTCAGAAAAGTTACAAAAATTTATAATTATTTTTACTGTTTTGGTTTAACGTTCTGATAATCACGTTTTTTCACCAACATGTTATGCACACTACTTTCGTTTTTTTCCACTTCATCGGGGTCTTCCAACATATTTTCGAGGTCATCGATATTTTCCACGGGTTTTGGCGCAACTTCATCCATATATGCCACCACCCCCTCACCAGTTGGTGGTTCCATTGCTTGTGGTGGGAGAATTTTTGTTGGTTCGTTCACAACAGTAGGAATAACGGTTTTTACACCCTCATTTTCAGCCTCACTCATGACCTCATTCACAATATCTGCAACAGCATTCAATTCTTCTTGACTCAAATCTGTTCTGGTTGTGTTGATATGTATGTTCTTCACTTCTGGATGGAACTCGGTATTCGGTTTTATTTCGTCTTCCGATGCTTTGTTATCTCTGAGCAATGAATTGATATCGTCACTATTCAATCTATCAACCAATGCGCCTTCCTGATGTTTACTGATTGCCTCATGTATTTTTACGTCTGATGATTTTTCAATTAAATTTTCCATTTTCTTTTCCAAGCTACTGGCATCATCATAATGTTTCAAACCCTTATATGTCCTACTACCTCTATATCTAGGGTCATCGATAATGATTTGCATGGTATCATTATTAAATACACAGTCTTCAAATGCCTGTCCATCCTTGGCGAACCTAGCTTTAATTATTCTAATATTTGCAAAATTGGCTTCCTGTTGTTCCTGAGTTTTGGCTATACTCATGAAGAAGTGAGCTTTCTGAACTCTCTTAATGCTACCACCGCTCTGATGTGCTTCCACAAACTCAGACCCGAAGCCACTACGGTTACTTTGAATCGCTGTCCATGCCGGGATATCGAAATCACTTGCAAGTGCTTCAAATCCTTTAATAATTGTGAGTTCGGATTCGGTTCTGTCTTGTGATTTCTTATGACTTTCCAGACAGTCAAGATAGTCAAGTACGAGTATATCAAATTTAAACCCCCATTTCTTCTGGTAAGCCAGCATCCAGTTACGCACGTCTTTCATCGTGGTATCTTCCTGACTAAATCTCTTAATGATTAATCTACCTTTCCCTTCTAACGATTTTACTTTATTGTTTACGACTTCTTTAACTCTTTCATTTTCTTCATCTTCATCAATCCTACTCAATGCGGATTTTGCCCAAATCGTATAATGTTTACGTTTAATCTGGTCTTTTGTGTCTTCGAAAATAATCTGAGCAACATTCTTTTCTTGTTCATATGCGGTGTTGGCTATGATTGTGAGTGCCGTGGTCTTACCAACCCCAGAAGGTGTGAGAATCACACCGATTTCACCTCTCCCCAGACCACCACCAGTTAATTCATCAATGGTTTCAATGCCTGTTGGGATTGTTTGTCTAAACTCCTTCCTTAATGCTTTATTAACTCCCTCAGTAACGGATTCCGAATCATCATCTTCTTCTCCGATATGTGATATTTTTTGAAATCGGTCTTCAATAGCAGCGATAGTGAATTTATCTTTTATTTTGCCAGTCTTGACCTTATCCATAACGTCTTCAGCCAACTTGCGATATTCTTGTTGCTTAACAAAAGCATTGGCTGATTTCTGAACAACATCTCCATCGTAAAGCATTTGCTTATTGATGATTCTCTCGTTCCAGAGTTCAATACGTTTAATGACACTAAATAAAGATTCTTCTTCGATTGGATTATTCGGGGTCTTGTATTTGTTGATTGCTTGGTGAATACTCTGATTTTGGAGGTTCGGAACTTTGTCAAATTCCTTGTAATACTCCAAAATAATAATGAATAACCGCTTTAAGTTAGGGTCATCAAAATATTCAATAGCTAAGTCAGGTAATGTTTTCTCAGCGAATTCCGGTTCCACCAACAACTGCCACATAAGGCGTTGTTGAAATTCTGGACCTAAATAAGCAGTGAGTGTGTTTTCAATTTTCTCTGTCATTGTATTAAAAATATTGGTATAAGAGAGACGGAGATTGGGTTCAACATACTTCTCAAAAGGTAGTTAAAAAGAAATAACCCCAATTCCCGTCTCAATAAAGTACTTATCTTCTAAGTCCTCTTATTAAATATTCTCTTTTACCTATGGGAAGCTCCCTAATTTGATTAATTGAAAGTCCTCTCATATTAATCAAATCGTAATCATCCCACATATTTTTAATGTCATTCCGTTTGATTTTATTTTTTATGGTATCAGCGATATCAGTTACGACATCAACAATATCAATAGATTGTCTGGCAACAGGATTGAACCCATCGACATAAAACAATCTTTCGACAATCGGGTTCTCATTAATATATAGCCCGATTTTACATTCAACACCTCTGATTGTCTTCTCTTCGATTTTCTGAACAATGGGTATTGGATTGTATCGCATTGAATTCCGATATCGTTGTGGATAACTGTTAACCATTATTTGGTGGTACTGAAGTAGATTATATGTCTGCATCTCTAGTTCTACGTCCTCATCGAGTGTATCAACACCTGAAACATCCACTCTTCCTACTTCAGCAATAACATCATAACTTCGTTTCGATAATGTTTTCTGTAATCTGGTAATTGCTCGTGGTAAAATATCCCTGATGTCAATCGAGTATCTAGTAAAGGGGTTGTAATCATCGGCATCGAACAATTTCTCACATAACAAAATGTTACCTTGGGTAAGAGTAAACCTAAATATGTTAACAAATTCCTTCTCCTTCTCTTTTTCGTTCATTTTTATTGTTTTAAAAGTTATTAAAAATCTATCACAAATATATGCAGAATACTTCGAAAATGAAAGTAAAATTACAATCTTACTTTATTATTCTTATAATATTCATTAAGCAAATCTTTTTCGTGCATGATTACCGTGTAGAACGGTTCAACATATTGCACAAAATTACTACCATAGACGGTTAGGAACTGGTCTTCGTTCATCATTCCAACCAAATTTTTACTTGACCTACCCTCTGGAGATAGGGGTACTTCGAGTTGTTTGAGTTCTTCAAGTGCTTCCTCATTTAACATCGGTTCTCTGAGATTAACCAATTCAAAATTGGTTTTTAATCTATCTATGTTATTTAAAAGATTACTAAGTGCCTGTAATGGTTTCATTTTCTTGGCTGCTCGTTCCTTTTGTATTTCATCGGCACGTTTACAAATTTCCCTTACTGTTAATGTTTTGAATTTGAGTTCGGGAAACTTTGCTACAAGTCCATCTTCTTTTATTCCACCAACACCCGGTATATTATCGGCATCATCACCACAAATAATCTTCATCGCCAACGCATTTGAATAATGATGATTGAAATGCATCATATAATTTGATTTCGTTACTGGTTGGTCAATGTTTGGAAAAATTATCGTAAGGTTCAAGTCAAGGAGTTGTGCGAAATCCCGGTCATTTGAATATATGAAAATTTCTTCCTTATTATTATATTGTAGACAGTATGCTGCAATCAGGTCATCGGCTTCGGTATCGTCAACCTCAATTTGTCTCAGAAATATTTCTTCAGCATATGCCTGTATTCTTTTTCGCTGTTTCAGAATCGATTCATCTTTTGCTTTTTCTCTTCTGAGTTCGGCTGCATTCATTTCGATTTTCTTATGCCACTCCTTAGATTTTCGATTGGCTTTGTAGTGATGGTCAATTCTATAACGTTGAATCCCACCACCTTCACCATCCCAAACCAGCACAACCTTATTAATCATGTGCTGTTTTATCATCATACGAACAGTAGTTAAAAAAGAATATAAACCACCAATATGTCCGAAATTAGTGGTTTGTACATCTTTTGCTCCGTGAAACGAACGCTTTAAAAGATTTTGAGCATCGACTAAAAGAGTTCTGGTTTTCATTCCTCAGTTTCCTCCGCATTACCTTCACTTCTTTCAATTATAGTTTCTTCGAATGAAACATTTCCTTCGTCATCCATATCTTTGGATTGAATTATGATGTCTTCAGCAGTAAGGCTATTATCACCAAGAATATTACGGAAATGAAGAATATTCTTCTTCTTATACGCATCAATACCAGCAGCATCAGCATATATGAATCCATGTGGGGTAGATGCAATCTTACCTTCCAGTGAAATTCCACCCAACGCACCATCAACGTGATTCTTGGCAATATTGACTTTGTTTTCGAATCCAAAGTTAACATCACGCAGTTTACTTGCAGCAGTAACTCTCTTAGTTCCGTGGGTTAATATTCCACCGAAATTATAAATCATTCTTGCTCCGAAGAACCATGTCTCACCACCTTTATGTTTAACAACTTTATTCATGCTATCATACCAAATTTTCTGAACAGCACCAATAGTGTTTGTGTATGGACTATCAATCTTTCTACTGTTTGGAATCGAGTTGTTTAGTATTGACATAAATGTTTTTTCATAAGCACCAGCATTCCACATGTTGTTTTTAGCAGTTTCTTTCACTTCAGCATCGATTGTTGCGATACAGTTTAGTGTTCCAATTGAATCAATTGCAAAATATAGGTCATATGGTAAATTGCCAGCATCTTGTTGGTCAAGAAAATAATATACGACTTTTGCTAAGTCTTCAATTGCTGCTTCTTTCCTTTCCTTATTTTGAAGTTTTCCAAAATTGTCAAGAAGAAATTTATTATTGACCAAGATGTAATCGCCACTCCAATCGAAACCCATTAACGTCAGTCTTTCATTACCTTCATCAATATTATTCTCAGTATCGATAATAACTGTCATAATTCCCATTTTCTGAGCATTGACAATTGAACGCATTAGAGCAGTTGATTTACCTGTGTTGCTATATCCACGGAAAAGTGTTACATATCCTTTAGGTACACCGGGCATACCAGTTGCTTCCTTCAATGCGTCATCAATTGGAATCCATAGAAGTGGTTTAGATGGAACAGTATCTGCCCCAATTTTCTTCTTGAAATCATCAAGTGAGAACTTTTTCTTTACAGTTGGTTTCCTTACTGCATTTGATGGTACGTCTTTCGTACTCGGTTTCTTTGCCATGAATATGAATTTTGAATTAGCTTAAAAGGGGGAGACATAATCTCCCCCTTTTTTTAAACTTGGTAATTTTTAGAAGGGAAGGTCATCGTAGTTTTCACCCTCTGGTTCCCCATCCTCTGGTGCTTCTGTCGTTGTAGATACTGTTTCTGTTTCTATTACAGTCTCAGCTACCGGAGCAACTGGTACGGTATCAACTACTGGTGCGGTATCAACTACTGGTGCAGGAGCAGTTGCTTCAGCAGTAACTTCCTTACCGATATCACTTGCGTCATCAGTAAACTCACCAACTTTCTCAGGAGTAATGTTACTGATAGTTACACGTGGTACTTCTTCATCCATCAAATCACTTGCCTGTTCGAAATCATCTTCATCACTATCAAGGTTCATTGTACGAGTATTAGCTTTCTCTTCCAAATCTGGACGACCCGGAAATACCCAATGCTTGTTAGTCTGGTCAGTATCTTCCCAATAAGGACTAGTACCGTTTGCGACTGCTACGAGAAAATCGTAGGGTGGCATATTCGGTGCTTGCTTTGGCTTAAATACATCTCTCCAGATAATATCATCTTCAACCCATACCCTCATAACATCAGCGTCTTGATGAAGTAGCGACTTACCTTTAGCGGTAATAGCAGAAATTGCCTTGTAAACATGTCCATTGAACTCACTATCGGTCATGATAATATTGAGGTCAGTACCTGTCTCGGCACTAGAGAAATCAGCTTGGTGTGTTGATACGTAATTTTCCAAAATAGGAAGTAACTTATCAAGTGTACCCTGATTCTTGTAATTGTGCTTAAATCTCCAGAATTTAACACCATCTTTTTCCTGTCCCTTGTCAATACCACGAACAATGTAGAATTTCTTGGCTTCCCATTTAATGGCTTCCTTGTAAATTTCATCGTTTTTTGCTTTGACCTTGAGTTGAAACTCATTCATATTCTCTTTCTTAACACCTTTAAGAGATGGGTCTTGTTTTGCAAGCCATTCTTTATTCCTTGCACATAATGGGCATGGAGCAGGTACTAACATCGGTGCGCCATTGGTGTCCAATAAAGGTTGTCCTGTGGAATCGAGTTTCGGTACTTTGGGGTCATTGTGGGCAGGACAGTAAATAACTGAACCATGCTTTTTCTTCCCACCAGCCACATTGGTAGTAACCACATGGAAGAATGCTTCTTCGATGTATTTTTTACCGGGTTTTGGTGGAAGGATTCTGAAAGTCTCGTTTCGATTTCGAGGAACGAAATACTTTGCCAGAATGTTTTCTCGTGATTTTCTCTTTGTTGATTGTGATTGTTTTTTCTGGTAGTCAGAAAACATTGATTTTAATTGTGACAAGTCTTCGCTTGTCTGCGTTTGATTTTCCATTTTCAATAAATTTTACAGTAATGTTATTTTTCAATTGTAAATTGTGCTACAAATATAGCCTTCATTTGACATAAATACAAGCAATTTTGAAAAAAATTGTAAGTTTTTTTATTATTTTGATAATAAATTGACAGAAACCACATTAAACGATAAAGTCTGTTTGTTTTCGTAGTAATTACCGTTCTTCATTCTGATTTGCAACTTATATGTTTGTGGAATCAACCAAGACGTGTCGAGATTAAAATCGTATCCAGCACTGGTTCTATTGACTTTTGTAAATGGAATCACATCGATTTCATATTTCTCACCAACTGTTGTGAATAATCTGTATTCGAGTTCCAAAGGTACGAAATTGTTTTGGTTTGGATATAGTTCTTTTATTGTTAACTTAACCTTTCTGACGTTACCCGCAGTAATGTTTTCACCCTCTCCAATCCCCCAGAAATAAAAGAAATAATTGTCGAACTCAATTCCCACTGGTTGGTCGAAGGTATAATATTTATGTTGTGATATTAAATAAAAACTATTTGCGTGTTGAATTTCCCTGCCATTAATCACAAGATTCCACTCGTCTCTAAATATTACCGCATCAGGATACGTATCTGAATCAACATTTAAACTGACCTTATATATGCCTTTACTTACATTCACAATCGAATCTCCGGTCAGAGTATCAATAAGAACGTCTTCGGAATCATAAATATCAACACTAGCCACATCGATGTCCTGCTCGATTCCACCGACATTCACATAAAGGTACAAGTCATTGTCTTTATCAAGATAGAAATAATTACGGTCATCAGTAACCGTATCGTCTACAACGGTTTCAATAAAGGGTTCGTACCAAGTATTGGTGTTCTTTGCGTGGAAAGCCACGGCTTCACGGAACTCGGTTAGCATCTCTTCAAGTTCATCAGGAAATTTAACCATTAATCCAAATGAGGTTCCGGTATATCCAGTTGTGCCCGTTAAACCACTTACACCCATTTCACTGAGTCTTTGGTTAACGTAAGGCGTAATATCTATATTTAGGTTTTCATTACCCTTTTGAAATGTTTGACCAGTAGTAATAATTTGTGTTGTACCACTTTCATAAGCACCAGCGACTGCCCATTCAACCCCTGTTTTTCTATCTTTCCAGTTTGATGCTTCAATCTGTGCATTGGCGAGTAGCGTGTCATTATAAATGAAATCATAACCACTTCCTTCATCCCAATCTTCATCAAGGCTATAAAGTTCTAAATCAAAACTAGTTGCTCTGTCAATATTATTTGAATAAGATTTCTTACCAAGATATTGAGGGGCATAGCTTATTGTATTGGTCATATGTAAAGTATGAGTCATTCCTGTTGTGGGAATTATCTCACCACTATTGATTTTGTTAATTAAATCAGTTAAATCAATATCAAATATGAACCTTGTTGGTTGTTCATTGAGCGTACCATACGATATCTCTGTAACAGGGTTCTGTGAATTATTGGTTAGGTTGTTACCTATCAATGTATTGTTCTTCGAAAAATATGACCTGAATACTGACATTCTACTTTTTTCTATAAATACTCATAAACAAAAAAGACTACACGTGGTAGTCTTTTAAATGTGAAATTTATGTGTAATTTTATTTAATATTGTGGTTAATTAAAATTTGTACAGCTTCTTTTTTTGTCATTCCCTCACTAATCCTGTTTTTTAATACCAGTCTTGCGGTTTTAACGAGTTCTTCGGTTACTTCTTTAGATTCACTAAGTTTTTTCAAAAATCCAATATCACGTGTAGCAATTTCTTTTTCACCACCCTGACCTTGAAGCGTAACACCACCTTTTACTTTATCTCTAACAGTGAATTGATTACCTTCTCCATCTTGATAACGGTCACCGATTTCTCCTTGATATTCTTCCATTCCCTCTTCTTCAGCAAGGTTTTGACCTTCAGAGGCTTCGAACTTCATACCGGGTGGGTCAGCAGCTTGTGGTCCACCTAATAGTGGTTCCTCGGCTTCTTGGTCTTGCTTGAAATATTCTTTATCCCAATATTTTTTTTCTTGTTCAGGACTTGCTGGTAAATCCAGTTCTTCGTTGGCATAATCACCTACGTTATGTGGTTTAAATCCAAGTAATGTGTCAGTTAATTCTTCATCCTTTTCACCGTCTTTCATTTCTTCAACACCCTTTGGTTTTTCATCACCTACTTTGGCTTCTTTTTCCATTTTATCAAGACGTGTATAGTAATCCGGTATTTCGGTGAGGTGGTCCATTGTGATTTCCAATGCGACTTTAGGGTCATCAGTATGTTCCATTTCGATTCCCATACCTATCATAATTTGTTGTGCATTAAAATCAACAGGGTCTTTCTCATCAGCCTTACCACCCGGTACTATATTTCCAGTTTCTTCATCTTCTTCAGATAGTTTCACCACAGATTGTGGCTTTTTCTTTTTCTTCGGCATTTGATTTTTGGGTTTGAACTTCTTACCCATTGGATTTGGGAAATCACCACCGATTTTTTTATCATCATCTTCATTCATTTCAGTGCTATTTTTTTCCTGTGGTTTAACTTTCCACCAAAATTTACCATCACCTTTTGATTTTGAAGTATCTTCTACTTCGTTCATTTCACCCATTTTATTTCTGTAAAGTTCTATCGCAGTTTTTCTAACGGCATCCAAATATATGTCTTTAGGAACACTTTTCTTCAGAACACCAAGATTCATATCAACAATCTCTGCTGCTTTAAAAATTAATTGTTGCTTCTTTTCGTCTGGAAGTAGATTTTCATAACCTTGTCTTGTTACATCATCAGCATTAACGTCACCAACCACATGACTATCTGCTTCCCAGAAATCTTCAGCACCCTTTGGTATTGCTCTGGTTTTCTCAACAGGTTTAATATTCCCCTGTAAGTTGGCTACTTCTCTCTCAATCTGGTCATTTGTTGGTGTATCATAACCAGCAGCAAGTAGATTGTCATATGCTTGACTATATAATGCCTGTTCTTCAGGACTTGATTGTTCGGTATCATCGAACTCCGGTTCTTGGTCATAAGGGTCAACACCAATACTACCATCATCATCACTTGTTTTAGGCATGGCAGCAACCATATCAGCAGCACTAGGTTCTGGTGGCATTGCGAATGGGTCTTCTTCTGGGACATCTTCTATCTCACCTTCGTATTCCTGTAATTCGGATAAATATTGTTGTAGTTCCGGTGAATCAACTCTTAGTTCTGGATTGGTTGGTTTCTGGTCACCATATGCTTTACTGGTTTGTATGGTTTCAGTGCTTTTTTTGTATGGGACTTTATCGATTAATTTAATTGCTTCCTCAAACATTTCGTCACTTACTGTGTCTTCAGGAGAAGGGGTGTCAATATATTCACTAACAACATTTAAAATATCTTGCTTACGATTTGCATTTAAATTAGCAATAGCGTTGAATTGTTCTGGATATTCACCCTGTAATTCCGGTGACTGAAAATTAAATTGAATCAATTTAGCGTCATCAATACTCGTAACATCATCTTGGTCAGTCGGACTTGAAGATACTCTGAATTTAAATGTAGCTTGTTCCCCGTCACCATTACCAGTAATTTCAAGAATGGATTCATTGCCATTAACCTGATTATTTACTTGTTCGATATTAAGTTCACCACTTATTAACGCATTAAATGCTGGTTCAACCATATCTCTGGATTCCACACCGACTTCACCGAAACCTTCATTCAATTTTACCTTTGCAACTCCTTCAAATATTTGTTGGAATCTTGCTTTACTACCAATTGGGTTGTGTACTTTCATAGCTTCTGTTTTTACTCAAAAATTATTGGGTTCGTTTTACCAAACCTTCTCATTATTACTGCTGCTTCTGCATTTGCTTCATTTTCCACATCAGTGCCATCATCACCTGCTCCATGATAAAGTTTTCCTTCTTTTTCCTGCTTACGATGAACTAATTCATGTGCTAACGTTCTCAGAACATCGGCTAGGTTTCTGTTTGCAGCAACCACCCTTATAATTCCATCACTCGGAGTATGTTTACCAAATGAAGCCATATCTTGCGCCTCTTTGGAATCATATGAGATTTCTATCTTATCACCATCAATACCCAGATATTCACAGACTTCAGCAATGAATTTAGAAATAATCTCGTTCTTCTTCTCTTCAGGGAGAAGTTCTTCATTGAGACAATTCACTCTAGTCATCATTTCAAAGAGTCTTGCCTTCGAGCCATATTGATGAAACACATTCATTATTTAAACGATATCATTAAAACTGTTCTGAACATCAATTTTAGATTTCTGTGGTAAATCATCGAAATCAGCAACATAAGTACCATCAGGTAATTCTCTCACACCACCATCTTTTTCAGCAGCACGCTTTTGGTCAAACCAATTGTCTTGCCAGAAATCATTTAAATTAAAATAATAAGGATAACTTACATCGGTTTTGCTCATTAGTTTCTCACCACTAGTTGGTTCCCTAACTTCCTCAACATCAGCATTTAATACATCCATCTTGGCATTTAATCCCTGAAGTGTTGAATCTAAACCTGCTAATTGGTCACGAATACCTTTCATGGCTTCGATATTATGTTTAATAATTTCGTTTTGAAGGTCATCAACCTCATTTTCCGCTTCTTGAGGGTTTGGAGCCATAGGGTCTGCCATTGGGTCAGCACCGGGTACTGGTTCTCCCATTGGGTCCATAGGTGCGCCCTCTGGGGGTAATTCACCTTCGGGTGGTGGAGCACCGCCTTCCGCATCTAGCGGAGCGGGAGTTGGTGGAGTTTGAACATCCATTGGCACGTCATTAGATGGTGCAGGGGGTATCTTACCCTCTGGATTTTCAGCATCTTCTTGGTCACCAACTTCCAATACTGGAACTTCATCGAATTCCTCATTACTAGTCACCAATGGACGATACTTAGGCGTTTCGCTGATTAGATACTCAGTACGATATTTAAACTTTCTTAAGAATTCTTCAGAAAGTTTCGATTTGTTATTTTCCATTGTCGAATGAATATTAATATTGCTCTCTAAGTAATTGTTTGCCGTCTTTTGTAACGAATATCTTATCAACACGCTCAATCAACCCTTCTCTTTCATTAAGAACGACTTCTTTAGCTTTTGCTATTGATGATAATTCCTCAACTTCAGGTTCGTCAACAAAATTACTAAGTGCATTTTCTTGTTTATTTTCCATAGTACCTATAATTTATTTATTATAAATACTAAGAAACATTCATTTTGACAATATCGTGACTAGATATCTTTTGAGAAGTTCAAATTTGGGAAAGATTTTATAATAAGACTGGTATATTTCACCTTCAAAATCATCTGAAATTAAGAATGATGTTCTTCCCTTCAAACGAGTCAGTAATTCGGTTATATCGAATTTAAAAAACTCGTACATCTTGAGATGAATTCCGGTAATTTTGTTACCTTTCAAGAGATATACCATATCATTCTTATAATTGTAAAGAGAATCTATTTGTTTAGGCACTACATCCATAAGGTCTTGGATATCTCTTAAATTGAAACCCACAGGGTCTAAGTTAATATATGAGTATTTCGGAGAGAAATAATATTGTGGTGCTTCTTCAACGAAGTTATCAACACCCCTTATATGTGCCGATTTGTTTTCCTTGAAACTGAATTCCCAATATAATTCGTCAGTAATTATTCTCTTATCAAGAATCTCAGCATTACTGATAATCGGGTTCTTGGGATTACAGGCTTTCATGAACTCCCATCCCACGTATAGCGTTGGAAGACTCCCATTGAGGTACATCACGGGTTCATTGTAATAATTAATGAATTCTGCTTTTGTGTGATTTACAAGTTCCTTTTCATGAATGATGTTAGCGATTCTCATTTTCTAATTGTTTAATATATAAGTCGATACCTTCTTCTAAACTAAGAAATTTGTACCCCGAAATAGTCTCAAGTAACTTATCCATTTTGGCTCTGGTATAGTATTGATAACTATTCCTGATTACCATTGGGGTGTCAATATATGATATATTTTCTGGTTTTCCCAGACTTTTAAAAATCGCTTTTGCTAAATCATTATATGTTCTGGCTTGTGCTGTACCCAGATTATAAATATCTGAAGGCACGATATGCCTGATATCATACAATAAAATCATTATCTTAACAACATCATCAACATGAATAAAATCACGCTTTTGTTCACCGTCATCACAAAAATCTACATGTGACCGGAACAGTTTCACTCCACCAGTTTTCTTGATTTGGTTATAGAAATGCCAGATAACCGATGCCATTTTACCTTTATGGTCTTCATAGTTCCCATAAACATTGAAGAACTTCATACCATACCAATGTGGTGGTTGATAATTTTTAATCATCGTTGAACATCTGTAATGAACATATCCATCAAAAAGGTTTTTATATACTCCATAGGGATTCAATGGTTTTAAATCAAATGGGGGTTCGTTATCATCAAACCCATCTTCACCATCACCATATGTTGCAGCACTACTGGCGTAAATCAATGGGATGTCGTAATCAGCACAAAAATTCCAAATCAATTTACTATAATTCAAGTTAAAATGTTCGAAAATCTTTTCGTCCTTTTCCATAGTATCGGTACGTGCTCCCAGATGATAAACAACATCAATATCATAACGATTGAACTCAAGCCAGAGGTATGAATCTTCGATTGTCATGAGATGTTCAATATTATCATTAAAATCTTGGATGTCCTTCCAAACACGAATTAAAAATCTATCTGGGTTATTATCAATAACGACAATATCTTTATGTCCGAGTTTGATTAGTTTCCGAACCAGATTATATCCAATAAAACCCGCACCGCCTGTAACTACTATCATTTCAACTTGTTTTTATAATAATCATATGTTATTTTCAAACCTTCCCTGAGTCCAACAGTTGGTTTCCAACCCGTTTCACGAGTTAGTTTGTCGTGATTAATTGCATAACGGAAATCATGACCTTTACGGTCTTCAACAAATTTAATATAGTCTTGATATCTTGATGTAAATGGAATTTTCTCACCATCTTGAACTTTATCTACAAGATGAATTTCAATCAAATCCTTGACAATATCGATGTTTCTGATTTCAGAATCACCACCGATATTATATGTTTCTCCACGTCTACCATAATGAAGTATAGTATCGATTGCCTTCACATGGTCACCGACATACAACCAATCTCTGATATTCTGTCCAGCACCATAGACTGGAATCTTTTTTCCTGTGAGTAAGTTCGTAATTGCTTTGGGTAAAAGTTTCTCTGGATGCTGTCGTTCTCCGTAGTTATTACTACAATTAGAAATCAAAATTGGTAAACCATGAGTCGCATGAAATGCTCTAACCATATGGTCAGAACTGGCTTTGCTTGCAGAATATGGACTACGTGGGTCGTATGCTGTGTCTTCCCTGAATGCATGGTCATCCAATCCAAGATGACCGTAAACTTCATCAGTACTGATGTGGTAAAACACATTATCAACAGTCGGCTTACCCCACGCATTCTTTGCTGCATTAAGTAGATTCAGAGTTCCCATTACATTGGTTTCAACGAATTCTGTTGGATTCAGTATTGAATTATCAACGTGGCTTTCTGCTGCGAGATGAATAATAGCATCGATTGCAGCTTCCTTCATAATTAACTCGCAAGCATAATATTTTCTTATATCACCATAAAAAATTTCAACGTTTTTATATCTTCCTTTCCCAAGTTCAAACCAAAAATCCTTATTCGCAGCATATGTTAGACAATCCATTACAACGATATGATACTCTGGATAGTTCTCAGCAAAGAATTCCACAACATGTGAGCCAATAAAACCCGCACCACCTGTGATTAATAATTTCATGTCGTTTTTCATAACGCTTTAATTTTTTCGATAATGGTACTACTAGACCTTTCATCGGTTGGAAAATAAACCACACCGTGTAGTGCTTGTTCCTCACCAATAACTGGTTTATCTTTATAATGGTCGCCAACAACGATATAATCAATATCAAATATTTGAATAAATTGACGTAATTCTGCATCACTATTAAAATCAACCACCCTATCAACCATTTTTAAGTTTTCGAGCATCTTCATCCTATCAGCACAAGAATTAATTGGTCTGTCATCACCTTTATACGACCTTACCCTTTCATCGGTGTCTATACCCACAAAGAGTCTATTCGTTTCCATTTTAATATCAAAACAAAACCTATCACTACCATACAGTTTGGCGTACCATAATAAATCAAGATGTCCCGTATGTAGGATGTCAAAGCATCCATTTACCCAGATGTTCATATTTCTTCGATTCGTTTACTTTTATCATCAATAAGTAGGTCATACGTAGGTTTCTGTCTCATAATTACATCATGAAACTTACAACCCCACTCAACCAATTGTATTCCGGTTAACTCAGACCAATCTTTCCCTGTATTACCACCTCTAGCTGTCCAATAAACGATTATATTACCTTCGTCATATAGTTTGTTCACTTTGGCAATATTCTCCGGTATCGGCTTCGCATTGTCGTAGCCACCCTCTGTGTGGCAAATCGTACCATCTATGTCAACGTAAATCAGCATTAATTTTCAATACTCCCTTTATCAATCATCACAATTATATCACCATCCTCAAGGTCAGTACGCTCATCAGCATTAATAACTCTCATCATTGTGCCGTCATTAAACACAACAACACGTTTTACATCTGAACGTAGTTTTAACATACCATCTGTCAAATCAATTAAAACACCCTGTCCTTTTGCAAGAAATTTACTCAAGACCCTACCAAATACCATTGTGAGGAATAAATAATCCTCTTTCGTATCCTCGTAATCCTTATCGTGTGGTTTTGTGTAATTCATTTTTGACTGTCTCCTTTCCTTATTCTATAACTATCATTATCAAAGTGTTGAGTGCTCACTTCGAAAATATCACCACCAGTAATACTCAATAACTGATGTGGGTCGCCACGGTCAACTTCAATGATGTCACCAACATTTAATTCCCTTTCCCTTTCGGTTGCGTCTCTGGTGTCAATATATGATAAAAGGAATGTTCCAGAAGCCACATACCACGTCTCTTTTTTCTTGATATGAAAATGCATACTGAATTTAGCACCCTTATCAATTCTCAGTATTTTACCACAATATTCTTCACCATTCTCAACAACAATTTCACAACCCCATTCTTTCGGAATGGTGCGTTTGTGTATTGCTAATTCGGAATCAATTATTCTCATACCTTATCTGGATTTACCACAGCAACACCTTTTTGACTAACAACCCATGCAGCACATCGATTTGCAAAACGTATTGCGCTACGAATATCGGCATTTTTTACGTAATCTGCAACTAATCCTGCAAGAAAAGTATCGCCAGCACCACTTAAGTCTCTGACTTCATGTTGGTCTTCAATTGGGAATCTTTCGGTATAATTCAAAACAGCACCGTCTTTCCCTTTTGTTTGGATTACATCGTTTTCATAAAACCCCTTTAAAAACTTCTCATTTAAAACAAATTCTTTTTCATTAATTTTTATGAACTCAGCACCATTAATCCACTCATCCATTTCTTTTTTCGTGTCAATAAAAACGGTTTGATGATGGTAAATTATTTGTTCAATATCTTTTTCAGAAAGAAATCCTTTATTATAATCAGATATCACTACGGCATCATAATCACCAAATTGAATACCATTTAAAACCGTAATATTGATTTGTCTAACCACATCCTTTTCATCCACCCTAAGTAACATTTGATTGCTGACTTCATCGACATACCGGGTCTTCACGGGTCGGATATCGTTTGTGATTATATCGACTTCAATCCCAAGTGCCTTGAGGTTTTCCATGACATTAATTGCCATCCCACCGTTGCCCGTAGTTCTTGTGGGTTTAAATATTGGTACGGGTGCTTCAGGACTAAGCCTGTCGCATGTACCGTACCTGAATACATCCTCACAACTATCACCAATTACTAAAACTTTCTTCATCGCATTAAATGTGAATAATATGTGCTGGTTCCAATCGACCTGAAATAATATTGTTCGTCTTCAGGTAAGTCGGCAATCCTTCCATAATACCAAGGAACATGTATGGCACTATATGGTTCGTTTGTTCTCAGACTATTAAATGATTTTACTCTCGTTCTGTATAAACAAAACGTTGTATCGGTATTAGCATCGAAATACATGTTATCTAAAGGTCTTGCCCAATAACCTCTTTCAGTTGTGTTTATAAAATGACCCATTGGAGTATTAGGTAAATCAGATATACGAAGAGAAAATCCACATTTTTCGTATTTCGGGAACCTGTTCAATCCCTCTTGAAGAACTTCCAGAAAGTCTTTAGGAATATGTGAAATATTTAAGTCTGGGTCTGTTACAATATATTCGCCTTCAATTTCTAATCGATTCAAAATATCTGCATCCCAAACAACCTTATGTCCATAATTTTGATTTAATCTAACCACTTCATGAGGACAATTTTCGTAATATTCTAGCAGTGGTCCATATGTACTATTATTATCAATGAAAACAGGTTCCAACCCACACTCAGCCACATAATCTGCTATGTTCTTAGGTAATGTCAATCTGTTGTAGTTGATTATTAATACTTTCATAGTATCTCTGTATATTCATCAAAGGAAATTAAATCCAGTAATTCGTTTCTATATTTTTCAAAATAATCCCAAGAAATTGTTTCTGGGACCGATTTTAATGCCGGAAACCCCTTCTTTAATTTTCTCTCAGTTAGTACCCCACACCCAAAATCTTCATCAACGACAAA
>Ga0307379_10005272_pt1 | contig 18104 bp, 34 predicted proteins | sample UN2MG_FD_202237 | JGI IMG/M metagenome (GOLD analysis project Ga0307379, IMG submission 202237) | Soil microbial communities from Risofladan, Vaasa, Finland - UN-2 | ecosystem: Environmental > Terrestrial > Soil > Coastal area > Acid sulfate soil | place: Finland: Risofladan, Vaasa | collected... | reverse complement strand
TAGTGTTTTACTTGAACTTTCATGGGTAGACTCCTTGGGTCAAAATGTTCTCAACATCGAAACTTTCATATGTCTCCTTACGCCCTAGACGAGACTTGCACTCGTAACCTTCCGCTCGACAGGCGGGTGCTCTTCTAATTGAGCTACTAAGGCAGACGGCTTTTAACGACGAGCCAAGCGTCGATTGGATTCTTTCATACATAATTTACCCAACAAAAACTTAAATATGGCGCATTCAATCAGTGTCACTTACTAACTTCACTTTTAACTTGCGAACTTCTGTGCTGCTGCCCGAGAAGACGTGATTCCAATCAAACGCAAAGCCATTCCTGAGATTGACACAACTCGCCTGAGACTCTACAGAACATTTCATATAAGGTCCGTCGCAATATTCGTCGTTATAGACGAGGTGTTTAGTGATGGAAAATACATCCCCAACTTCTAGGCTGCAAAATAGCTGCTTGGGTCCTTCATTAATATCAATCTTCATTTTGTCCTCGTCCTAATCCTGTGTGGTGTTGTTTTGTTTCCGCTCTTAGTCCGACATGGGTCAGACCCGCGAGCGCCGCAGTGGCCGCAACTGTTATCCAAAGCCTCTTGCCAAAATACTTCGACTGAAGACGGCTCACATGAACATTCGAGCGAGCAGCCGCACTCCTCGGGCGAATAGCAATAGCAGCGGCAGTCGCAGTCAATCGTGAAGTCAAGATGAACGCGACCGTCAATAGCATTTGGCGCGAGCTTCGCTGCGAGAATCAATTCTAATTCACTCATAGAGAGCGATTTGGTGATTCCTTTTGTGAATTTATTCATGCCGCCCCTTCCTTTATATGGCGCACGGGTTAACCCCACCTAACTTCCCATGTAGGTTGCCCTACCTTACCGGCTGTCGGATGTTCTGGTGGCCGTGCATGAAACATGCCCCCTCAGATTTGCACTGAGATTTTTGGGTTTGGAATCCAATGTGTTTCTGTTGTCACTAGGGGCATAGGGTGACTAGCTATACTAATCTTTGGACCATGGCAGAGTCGAACTGCCCTCTGCTCTTTTGGCGTACGAATCTATGGCTCATAACGGGAATGCTCCGCTTTCTCCGGCTCATTGCACCGGTATTTTACTTTTAAACTAATGAGCGACCAAAGCTAATCACTTCTTTGGCCAGAGATTTAATACGAGTTGATTAGACTCAACTAAATCTCGTTGGAGGATAGGGGAATCGCACCCCTGATTTTGACTTGCAAGGCCAATGTGTTCCTACTAGCACTAATCCCCCGTGTGTTTAGAGTGTCGGGCTTGATAAGACCAATAACACGCTAATGGTATTGGTGCAGAACACCCAAATCTGCTGACCAAACTTCTCTGTAAGTTATCCTAATCTAAACTTCACAAACTCGTACGCGCTTGCTCCATCCACTCTATAGTTCACGTCAGGATTCGAACCTGAATTGCGGGCTCCTAATGCATGTGCTGACCCGAGTGTTACCATTACACTACAAAACTACTTCTTACTAAGCTGAATACTTAGTTTGCCTTACTAACTAACTTACTTACCTATTGACCTTGTCGGGCATTAAACCCGCTCGGACTAGTAAACTAATCGCTCGTTTCTATAGCCTATGCATTTGTTATCAATAAGTTTTTGTCTAGCTTTCGTTCAACTTTTTGTCAGCCTTTTGAAATCTGCCAGTCTGGATTCGAACCAAATTACCCTTGACGAGAACGGGGCTACAACCCGTCGAATGCACCAGCATCCCACCTGACAGCTATTTATTTTTTAGTAAAACCTATCTCTTTAAAATAGTCTTTAATTTGCTTCTTTAGACTATCTCTATCGACCTCTAATACGTGCGTTATAACGTTAAGTGCATGCTCTGTTTCAATTACGTCCTGAAGAGCGTCCTTATACCGAAGAGCGCTTTCCCTACGAGGAAGATTAATGATTGAGTCTAAGGCTTTTCTCGCCTTCTCGACGTCTTGAATAATCCAATATATATGCAGCCAATTCGGCTTTAGTTTTATTTCCGGCACTTCTTACACCTATCAGAACCTTTCGCGCATTTAAAACACATGGTGTGCTTGCACTTCTTGCACACAGAGAACAGGCAGCATGGTGTGTCTTTTTTACAAGACTTACAATGGAAGGTCGTTGGCATTCCACCCCTCTAGTTCTTTAGGTATTTTTCTAGTTTCAAATCCACATTTTATACAAACATAAAGGTCTACATACATGCCAGGCTTAATTCCCCAGACGTGTTCACATTCGTTCATAAGTTTCCTTAATTATATGATGAAGTAGGATTCGAACCTACACTACTCATTGCTGGGCATTCTACCGTTGAACTACAAGGAGGGATTCGAACCCTCATCTCCTACCGGCTGGCAAGCGTGCTACCTTTACACTATTCATCAACTGGGGACGTAGGACTCGTACCTACACCTTCGGACTAATACGCCCGTTATGCTACTTACAACACTCCCCAATAGAAACCGAATTGTCAATTAAACTAATGAACATTACGTCCCTTTTATTTTATACATCACAACTGTCTGTATAACGGCAAAGTTTATTAATCTCCAAAGTGCCTTGCCAGTAATGCTCTGGCTTTTAGAGGGTTGCAACCTCTCGTCGTACTTTCGGACCCAAGACACATGGTGGATGTTTTGATAACGCAGACCCCCCAAACTGCGATAGGGCACCAGAGAATCGAACTCTGCTTAGTCCTGCATATAAGACAGGCTCCAAACGACCAGTTGGATTATGAACCCCAAACGAAAAAACCCCACTTGAAAAGCAGGGTCACACAAAAAAAATTAGTTCTTAAACTACTTGACCCTTATATTCTCCCGCTATTCCATAGCGCACGAAAGCTCGGAGATTCTACCCTGAGGCAAATCGCGGCATAATCATGCTTTGTTGGGAATAATATAGTCATGGCTTTTCCTTTTATTAGCTTAGGCGACAAGACACTCTTAGCAACTTCCGCTCTTCTTATCCTTACCCGTTACCTTAGGCCTAATAGCGAGAGGCAGGATTCGAACCTGCGGCCTCCAGTTTATGAGACTGACGAGCTACCTGACTGCTCCACTCCGCGTCGTATTTATCTATACACCTAAGAGATATTCCTGGCATATACCTTTTTGTCTTTTATAATGACAAGCTCCGCGCAGTCCACTAGACTTTGGTCGGACTTGAGGAAGAAGCTGCCACTTACATACGGATTATAGGTGACTTCGTGGAAGAAGCAATCCCTAAGTATTTCTTCTAGGACATATTCTTTAAGGTCAACGTAAGTGCCTCGCACGAAGGCATGGACATTTTTCTTTTTTTCTTTGAGGACTTTACTGCGACCCGCCCGCTGGACTGCAAATTCAACATCCACAATGAATGCGCTATCGACGTGCTTAATGACCTTACCGCGAGTGAAGTATTCGCGAGACCTAATAGAGAAGCAGTCCTTGGTCAAATTCTTGTAAACATCTACTTTCATTTTCAAATCTCATTTCTTAGTTACTCGGACGATGTCCCACGTGATATTGTCTTCATTGGGAAAAGTTCGAAAGCCACCGACCCAATCCACCTTGCCACCCTCTTCATCGACAATTCTTTTTATTGTGTCCAGGTCGTGCCAGACCAACTTACCTTCGTCCGTCATTTTGCGCCAAATCCCGGTCGGCATATCGTCGTGGGCGATTTGGAAGCTAAATGCGCCATCCAACTTAAGAGCCCTGAGTGTCGATTTAATAATGAAGCGGACCATACTCTCTTTGCAATGTTGAAAAACCAAATGGCAAATTGCCAAATCAACATAGTCTTCGGGGAGGAGTGGCATCTGGTGTGTTAAATAGGACAAATGCACGACGTCTAGAAGTCTTTTTATCGCGATTTCTGAGATATCAACAGCAATAACCTTATTATTTTTTGCCAGAGCCCGCGTCATGTGCCCGCCGCCAACGCCAATCTCCAGAACAACCTTGTCCGAAGGTGCGTCAAGTTCGTGCATCTCAAGAACTCTTTGCAGGCCCGAGTGAGTTAACCAGTAAAGGTCGCTCTCCTTGTGTTTCTCCTGCCAAAAGTCTTCCATATCTGTCATTTAAATCCCGTCAATATCCTCATACCGCTCAAGAATGGGCGCGATAATCTTGCTTCGTTGGATGTCTTTTGTTCCCAAAATCACAATGCCAACGTCGGGCACTCCATCAAGGCGACCCATCGCGTCGGCCAATCCATTTTTGTCCCGCTCCCTAAACTTGTCGGACTGAGTGATGTCGCCCTCTATAATGACTTTTGAATTCTCTCCAATCCTAGTTAGAAACAACTTCATTTGCTGCACTGAGGAGTTTTGTGCCTCGTCAAAAACAACGATACAATTATTGAAAGTTCTCCCGCGCAAATAAGCCAGCGGAATAACCTCGATGACGGGCGCCGTGCCATTGCCAGGTTCAAGTAGGGCATTTAAATATGCTTCGTCTCGAATAAAGAACCTTAGATTATCAATGACGGGCTGAATAAGAGGACGCATCTTCTCGTTGATTCCTCCAGGGAGAAAGCCAATTGTTTCACCGCAAGCCTCCACTGCAGGGCGCACGACGACAACCTTCGCGAATTCGCTCTCTGTGCCCTTGGACTTTTGCCAAAGCTCCATGGCTTTACCAATGGCGAGAAGCGTCTTGCCCGTTCCCGCGAAGCCAGAACAAAGAGTAACCACGTTTTGCTCTATAGAGCGAATGTAGCTCGTTTGTCCCGGCGTCTTTGGTTTGACTGCAAAGTTGTGCCTTTGCTTGGGCTTGGGTGCGGCTCTAGAAGGACTAGTACGGGTTGTGGTAGTCTTCTTTTTGTCTGCCTTTGGCATTATGTGGTCTGGCCTCCTTGTTGTTTTAATTGCGACATCTATAACCCCATGCCGCCCTGCGGGGATACTCTATCGGATATCAAACCCTACGATTACCAACTGTCATCGTCGTCGTCATCGTCAGAGAATGCGCTTGCTCCGACTCCTGCGCCAAGGAGAGCCTCTGCGCGTTGCTCAAGGGCAACTTGCTCGTCTGCCTCTTGAGATTCAACGGCCTCCTCTGCGGTTTGCGTGGGCTCCTGCGTTTCAGTCTCGTTTAAGAGTCTGAGCACAATCGCCCTCGGAAAACGACGAGGTCGCCCTCTGGTCGGCTTGCCGCCCTCCCACTTAGATGCTCGGACAATGTCTCCCTTGCATAGCTCTGCCTTGGCAATACTAAAGGTGTCGCCCTCGTTAATCTTCTTCTTGTTCAACTCTGAAACTGTGGTCTTGCCAAACGCAGCAAGCTCGTCCAAAGATTGACTGTCCAACTCAAATGTATCGCCGCTCTTCATTTTCATATCTCCTTTTAAAAAGTAAGGTGGTCTATCATAAGCACGCCGTTAATGTGGTCAACTTCATGTTGAAACACATGTGCAGCGAACCCATCAAGATTCACTTGGTGTATTTTACCATCAACGTCTTGGTATTCCACAGAAATCTCTGTGTGTCGAGGTATTTCGAGTATTAAACCTGGAAAACTAAGGCAGCCTTCTCTCGCAGAATAGGTCCTTGACTCCGGAGCCGGAACTAAGCTGGGATTACAAACAACGCCGCCTGGTAACAGGGCCTCTTCTATGATAAACATGCGGATATTCTTGCCGACTTGAGGGGCCGCTAGGCCGACTCCATCGCCCCGCCGCATGACAAGTTCCATATCAATGACTAAATCGCGCAGCTTAGAATCAAATGATTCAACTGCACGATTTTGCGCCACCAAATGTTCGTTTGGATATGTAAGAATTCTCAGCATAGAGTCCTCTGTCGAATGGAGACGGCGGGATTCGAACCCGCGTCTTCTGTAAAATACATGGAAGTTCGTTCACAAGTTTAGTAAGTTTTATCGGGCTCACAACCTATCTCATTATTCTAATGAGCAACACCCCTTCTTATACTAGCGAAAAACCGGTAGGGTCGGTAAAAGGCCAGTAGACATTAAACACATGCCTAAAGTGCGCTTAATTTGTTCTCGACTTAAGCGGCGAGTGCAACGCTGCGGCGAGCCACAGTGTTACGGGTGAGTCCGAGGACTCGACTAACGTCATTCTTGACATTTAAAGTTTTGACAATTGATTTTACGTGGCCGAAACTGTCATCCACGACTTGCACTTTTCACTTTTCCCACAAAATCGATACCTGTCGTCCCCGTGTGTCCTAAAAAGATTATAGAAGAGAAGGCCCCTTCGTCAACCCTACTTGTAAGTCCTTGTCTTAACTAGACTTAGGCTTGCTGTCTTGGTATATTAAGTCCCAGCCATCCCCTGTTTTCTTGAGATACCGCAGACCTGTGTCCGTAAAGCCGCCCGTTTCGCCCGCCAAAAACTCGTCAAGTTCTCCTCTAGTAGTAAAATACACCGCCTTAAAGGTATCTCCCTCTTCTACTTCGGCTAATCCAAAAGCCATCACTGGCATTTCAAAAAAGTCTATGGGCTCCACAAAATTGCTTTTTAATACAGGGCCGCCTATAACGGAGAGATGGTCTGTCACGTCTGTAATTTCTTCAATCTCCATAATAATCCAGGCGCTGACAACTTTATTTTGATTCGTCATCTTCTTGCTCCGAAGTCTCGTCGGGAGGACATAACTCCTCTATTAGCTTTTTCCATTCTCGACGTGCAACCTTGTCGTTTAGGCCCCTTTGTTCTCGGAGAAACTCATTATAGTTTATCGGTCCTGAGTCTTCAAATATTGGCATTTTTAAGCTCTCGCATGGCGCTATTAATCGCCTCGACCTTGGCCTCTGCATAACTCAGGCGAGTCTTTTGTTCTCTGACGCAAGCTATGGCGTCCTCAAGCATCTTATTCCTCCACTCCTCCGGAGTAAGCTGACCGAGAGTCTTAATCTCGTCTTCACAATAGTCTAGGTCTCCATAAAGAGTAGTGCTCGCCCAATCTTGCAACTCTCGCAATTCGTCGCTCTCTGGCGTCCAGCTTAGAATCCTCGCGACTACAAGCTCAACGCTTTCTGCCTCTTCTTTGTCCAAGAGTGGGCGCGTCTTGCAGTATTCCAACTCCTCGTTGTATGCTGCAGTTCTTACGACCACTCCTTCGTCGGACATATTGAGAATTTCATTGACGCGGTCCTCAGCAGAGTTAAGAGAGATTTGATACATCTCATTGACAGTCGCAAGTCCAAAGACATTTAAGTCCCAATAATCTCGGGCAAGGGCTAAGAGAACTTCTCGCGCCAGGTGAGCTTTCGTTAGCAATTTTACTTGTGTGTTCATATCTCAACCACCTGTATAGGGTTCATTGGTTCGCACTGAAGGTCTACATAAGCCGCATTCAAGGTTATGATTCCATTTGAGACCATCATTCCAGCGCTTTCGTGAATGTGCCCCACAACATGAAGGGCGGGCTTAATTCTATTCTGGACTTGATATTCTAAGAGTGGGCAGCCAACAAGCTCCCCTCTTTGAACTTTATCCAAGTAACCTCGCGCTGGTCCGTGAGTAATAAGGACGTCGGTGTCGTCGGGAATATTTTCCCAGCGAGCCAAGATTTCCTTACGTGCTTCTAGGTCAGTCGGGTCTGAAATGTCCGGCAAATTAAAAGACCAGTGATTCCCATGAAACCAAGAGGAGTATGGCGAGCCGTAAAACTTCTTGCCTTTATATTTTTCTGCCGAATCAATGAGCAATTTGACGCCACGAACGTTCTTTAAAACCTTGTTCACTTTATCGGGGAAGAAGTCGAACACCCTATCGTGATTGCCAGGAACAATGAAGATTCTCTTGTATCCAGCGTCGGCCCTAGATAGCACGCGGAGCATCGGCTCAAAGTGAGTCTCTAGCCACATCCCTTGGCGCTGAGCGTCGCGAGTTTTGTCCCCGTAGAAGTTCGGACATAAATCGCCGGCCATAATTAGCACGTCGGCTTGGGGCCATTGAATACAGTTGTAAAGGCCATGAACGTCTGATACGCAAGCTATTTTGAGCGACATCTTAAACCTCTACTATGTATGTTCCCGCTGGGATAAGCCTCTGTCGGACGCAATCGTCCAGCAGAGTGTGTGTTAGCAAATAAACTTTCTCGCCGGTCATCACCCAATCAAGGATGTCATCCTCTTCTTGCTTTGAGATTTGCCCCGTTGGTTTAAATCTAAAAAGAGGGACGCCGTCGTCTAGCATGTCTTCGCGAATAGAAAGAGACTGTCCGTAGACATCGTAAATAAATTCCTCTAAATCTTCGCGCGACACAAAGTGACATAAATCCGTTTCATAGTTCAGCGTCGGCTTCGCGACCATATAGCCGCTCTTGGTCTTGGAAATATAAAGCTTCTCTGCGTTCTCACGCGCTTCGTCTGCCGTATTAAATTCGGTTAGAAGCTCCTTCCCTTTTGTCCCTGACGGACCCCACTTACGGACATGAGTATTCTTGATGATTTTAATCGACCAGAATTTGTTTTCCTCGTCTCCCTTGAAGACTAAATCGTGCCAACTTCCAGCCCTAAAAAGCTCAGTATACTCGTCAGTCAAGGTCCTTTTCCATCTTCCATTGCCGGGCATAGCTAATAATTATAGCGACGGGGCCCCAAATCATTACAACTATACATGGCCAAAGAGGCCAGTCGCTCTCGATATGTAAGACTAAAAAGAACACGGCCATTAAGTAAAATAGCCATTCATCTAGAAAGGTAAAACACCTGTGGGCAATTGCGAAGGTCCGTTTATCCACGAGCTTTATCTCTCATCTTCTTGAATGAATAGAAGCGGTCCTCTAGGCTCTTTCCTTCAGCATCTTTCTTCTTCTTTGCGTCTCTCTTTTCCTGCATCATTTCTGCGTTTTTCTCAAGGGCAATTTCTTTGTTGAACTCAATCTTGTCACACCTCTTGCAGATGCGGTCGCTATGTCTGCGCTCGCCTAGGGTGCTGTAGCATTCCCTAAGGCCACTAATTTCGCCGTTAGCCTCAATGACTATACTAGACACATTGTGCCAGTCGTGACTGAAAAAACACCTTAAATTCATAAATCTTCCTCGTGGTTTGATTTCGTGATTTGGAAAAGTCAATGGGCCTCTAATTTGAGAATAGTCAAGCCGCGAGTCAAGCCGCGCAATGTCTGCCCATGCGCATAAAAACTCTTCAACTCTCTCAGAACTTGATAATGGTAAATCCGATTCCATAGGTCAACTCCTCGTCCTTCCAATTCCACCCGCAGAATCCGCCAATGGAAATTTCAAATATACTCGTGATTCGCGGCCCAATGTAACCATAGACGCGCTGATATGCCACACCGAAGTCAACCTTCCATGTTTTGAAATATCGGATGAATGGAATGTCGAACTCAATGATTTCAACTTGAATGGACGGTATAGCTTCTAGTTTAGGTATGTCAAAGATAAACCCAGCAGAAATGTCTGGGATTCTATAAGTCCACCCAATGGTCGCGTCATCTGGAATCCACTCACCCTCGTCGTTGAAGTGCCCACCAAGTGGCCCATCAAAGTCGCCCTCGTTAATAGTCCCTTCTGCAATCTCAACGTCGAAGGAATTCTCGCTAATCCACCCAGGTCTGAATTGAGCGCAACCCGAGAGAAGTAAGGCGACGGCTAATAGGGCACTACTGACTAAGTTGTTTTTGCGCATACAACTGACTTGCCGCAATGATTTGCTCGACTTGAACGAAGTTTCTCTCTACTAGCTGCTCATCAATCAGCGCGCCACCACGGATGTCCGCGCAAATCTGGCCCACCGCCAATTGATTGCGCGTCCGAGTAAGCTCCTCTGATAGCGAGGTCGCCTCCGACCTATCGAGTATCTGGGCGGATATGCTAGAGGCTGAAGACACGGGATTCTCGACCCTATCCTTAGCCGCCAGGAGAGATGTAATAATAGCGGACGCGACTTGTGTGTGCGCCATTGCAATCATACTTTTTTGCATCTCTTTGATTTCATTTTCAGTCGGACCGCGCTGGCCGCCAAGCATTTGAGCTTGGGCGAGCATCTCGGGAGGCAGTTCGTTTTGAGACATTAGAGCCCCAATGACTCGAATAGGCCAAGAGAAACGGCGATTGCGGCCGCCCCGGCTGTCGCGATTAGCACTCCAATTAGAATCGGACCCTTCGAAGTTCTCTTGTTTTCCATTTTTGACTCCTTTGTAATGCGCGAAATTCGCTGTAGCTTTGTATTGATTCGTTGTTTCCGGGCGTGGCGGTCACGCTTAAAGCGCCTTGACGCTGTTAAGTAGTCGTCCATGTATAACTCCGCGTCTATTAGTTCTTGAGCTACAGATGGTTTGTCGAGTTTGGTTTTAATTAGACTTTCTAATCTGGCGACCTTGGCCTGTAATTCGTCATACTCGCCTTCTAGTTGATAGACACGAGAAGCGTTATCTCGGGTTACGACTGAAGCGGCCACTTGGCTATCGCCGACTCTCGCTGTAACTTCACTCATTTGCTCTAAAATAAGCTGGAGGCCGTCAATTCTTTCTTGTAATGGCTCTTTAACCATGGGCCCTGGATAACATGCATTGCCGTCAAACCAATAGGTGCCCGAATGTCCTACTATACCAGGCTCGCCCCATTCATCGGTGAGGTCAACGACTCCCGTTGGGTTAACACGTCCCACGGGCATTTCAAGTGGGCCGATGCTCTCTGTGGCGGCAAGCGGCGAGCCGTCAATATTGTATGTCGGAACGCCGTCAACCGTAATATACTCTTTGCCTCCGAAGGTATGCGTTGACCACGCACCGTGCTTCACTCCGGTAGTTATTGACCAAAATGGCTTATTGCAACTCATTTATCCTCCGAATACAGCTTTGAATTCTTTGACGATATTAATCACTTCATTCAAAGTGACGTCGCGCTTTTTGTGATTGTAGGCTTGAGTTACCATGAATAGCCTCCATAGGTATTTACCGCAAGAGACGAGGGACTCCTTGTCGGTTCCCTCTTTTTTTAAGATAAACAAACACCTATTAGCCACGAGAGAAACGTGGTTAAACATGTCATTGTCTAGTTTTTTGTGGAGGTCAAGGGTCTGAGCAGCCATTAATTGAATAGCGACTGTCAGACGCTTAACGTCCATTCGTGAGAGAGAAGCGTCTAAACGCTCTCTCCATTCGTAGGGTCCGATGGGACGCCGGGGTTATCACCCTTCTCCACTAGGAAAGACTCAATGCGCGCCACAATCAGGTCTTCGGCTACGTCCGTGATTCCCGATTGTTTTAGCTCAGCTAGCACGACTGCAATAGCCTTGGCCTTCTTGTCTCCACTTGCGGGTTTTGCGGCGTTCGCTGTGAAGTAGTGATTGGCCCAAGACTGCGCGAAATTAACGCCCTTCTCAGTGTAGTCGTCAATCATCGCGTCTACCTTAGCCGAGCGCTCAACGCCCCACTTCTCTAATAGCTTCTTTACTCCGACCGTGGCAAATAGAGCCAACACTCCGAGGATTACTGGAAGAAGATATTGTAGAACTACTATTGCAATTTCCATAGTTGTCGTCCTATCGCCTGCGCGGCGGTCTTTCGAGGGTCAGCGCCTTGGAGCTAATCACCTCCAGCAGAAGCTCTTGTGGCTCCGCTGCGTTTTTTCCATAAAACACACGATGAGAGAACATTCCGTCACCGTAGGGAATACTGCCAATTTTAGCAGACTTCTCTGCTGCATACTCCATCATTTCTTCGCGCCAGTCAAGGTGCAAATCATTAAATGGCTCGGCCGCTCGGTGGGCGTCATTCCGATTCTTGTCCCACGGGTCGTAGAGAGTGTGAGGTGGCACGTAAACGCGCTCCGTCTTCTCCACTTCATTCCCGTCCTTGTCCTTAACTAGTCGGCGCCTAATAGCCCAAAGCGCACCCCTCTTGGAGGTATTAATCCCCCGAGTTGCCTTGTTGTGCGTCTTTTGAACGCCGCCGCCGACTTTAACCTTCTTCTTTGCTTGCTTACCCATATTCTCTTCGCTTTCTTTGGTTTGTTAAATAACACCCATGTATTGAAGGACTTTAGCTACAACGAAAACCCCAAGTGCGAGAGTCCCGAGTGAAACGATGAGACTGGCAATTGCAAAGCAACCGTATGTCCCTATTAGTCCTACTCCAATTTTCAAAAAATCCTTATCCATAGTTTCAGTCCTTAAATTAGAATGTCGTGACCTAGTTGGGCCTTGATGTTATTCGAGAGCTTCTTAACCGCTCTCCTTTGGACTTGGTCAATGCGCTGGCGAGTCACACCTTGTTCCTTCGCGACTGCGCTTACGCTCTTCCCTCCAAAATGAATCGCGCTAACAATCTCGCGCTCTCTCCTCGGAAGCTTCTCTACTTCGGTTTTAAGCGCGTTTATCTGCTCCATCTTGGCCGCAAATTCATAGCCGCACGGGTCTCCAGATGGAATCGACTCCACCATGTTAGTCCCATCGTCTGCGATTGCCCCTCCTGAATCAATGCGCACTGCCATTGGACCTTCTGTCGTGCCGAATTTTCCATAGTTCGTCGGCTTATCCTCGTCCTCCTTCTCTTTTTCTTTCGACTCCACCCAATCCTTATTTTGGTAGTAGTCAGAGACGTAGAGGTCGTTCTTGTTCCGCCTTACAAAATCGCGGCAAGAGCGACTGACTGCCGAATAGATATACGTGCTTAGCTTACTCTCGCCCTTACTTTCGTCAAAGCATCCAATTGCAGAGATTGCAGCTAGCGCAGCCTCTTGTTCTAAGTCTTCTCTTGAGAACTTGCTGGTGTTCATTTGATATGTATTAACTATACTAACTAACATGCCCCGGTTATCTTCAAGCCATTTTGCTGTGTCAATCATGAATTCTCCGTTTTCAGTGCCAGGCGGCCTTTTGTAGTTATCATGCGGCCCGATGAGGTCCGTATAATAAAATTCTTTTTGAGCAGATACGGCTCGATACAATCCTTGATTTCTTTTTTTGTCACCGGCATGACGGCATCTAGTGTGTCTAAGCCAACGTGAGTATTCATCTTTTGAAGGTGCCCTAGCATAATTCTATCGACTCTAGTTAGCCCGTTCTTATCAACGCCCAAGACATCAAAGCACTCCTGAATAGCCTTGTCGTCAAGTTTGTTTATCTTGTTCTTGTTCATATAGCGAACAATTGTGTCGCAGAATCTCGCGACTTGTCTCCCATTGCGGGCGCGCTGTGCGACTTGAATCATACACTTGGCATCGAGCTTAGCTCCCGATACTTTGTGCCGCCTCTCCATATACTTGACCGCCATTTCAAGTTGCTCGGCGGTTGAATATGGCAAGAATTCGATGGGCTCAAGTCGGGACATGAGCGCTGGCCCAATAGAAGCCGCGTGCGTTGTCGCGAATATAAGTGACAAATTCTCTGGTAGCTTGTCAGTAAAGACTTGTTCCTTATGAGACGTATGTAATTCTCTGGGGTGTTCCGTTGCGGTAAGCAAGTTGTCCTGAATACGGCGATTTAGAGCGTGACACTCGTCAATTACGATAATCGAGCCCTGTTCGTTGTTTGTAGAGAGGTCCATGACAAGACCTCTAAATTGGAATGGGTCGCGAATAACAGTGGAGTTGATTACTAGTAGCTTGCGCTTAGTCTCACTTGCGATGGCCTCAGCTAGCGTATTTTTCCCGTGGCCCGCCGCGCCAAGAAAAGCCATATCTGGTATTCGGCCATGAGTATTATTGACTGCTTCATCAATCAATAGGCGCGCCTTTTGAACTGCGCCCTCATTGCCGACGAAATCATCAAATGTTAGTTTACTCATAGTTCCTCAAATTTCCATATTTTGTTACCTAGATATTAGTAGAGGTGTGTTTTTTGTCAAGCCCGAAAATTAATCGAACATCTCGTCGTAGTCGTCTTCGTCATATTCTGGGTCATAGAAGAGGCATTTTGGTCGCGGCCTAGACTGACGGACGGAGCGCAGCGGGCGCTCGCCTCCTGTCGCCTGCCCGCTATCAGAGCGCCTTCTATCTAGCCTCTTTTTCCGCGCAGCCTTTGTTTCAAGCTCGTCTTGCTCAAGCTCATCAAAATCGTCATCTTCGTCGTCGTATCCGTTCATTTCCCTCAGCGTCCTCGTAGAAGTAGAACCAAATTAAGAAGTCCTAATAGAACAAAAGTAAGCAGGCCAAGCGGCCACGCACCATAAAATACACACAATGAAGCAAGCAGAATGCTGGTCATTTGCAGGCACACACTGTATGCCACCTTCGAATGGTCAAGTTGATAGTCTTCCGCTTGTGGGCTGCCGTCCGATATTTCTTGAATGCGGCCGCGACTCTTTCTCCAGCCATTCCAAATCTCATTGAAGTTCTGGGTTGAGCGAGCCAGTCTCTTTCTGAGCATTCCCTGGACCTTTATCTTTGTCTGCCGCCCGTGCGAGCGGTCATAGATTTCCATTGTGTCGTAGTCGAATTCATCTAGGCTCATTGTGAGTCCTCCTCGTCGTCAAGCTCCTCAAGCATTTGGTCCATTTCGTATTCGTTCTGGGCGAACTCTCCAGGCGTCATGCAGCCGTCCCCTAGGCATTCATATAAGTGATTGCTCATTGCGGATAGCGAGCATTTCTTACACACCAAAGGCCCCTTGTTGCACCGAGTGTCACGAACCATATCGGTAGATTCTTCAAGGCAAGAGACGCAAGTGTCCTTTTGTTTACACAAACATACGAAACAAAAGGTGCCGCCACCCGTTGAGAATAGGAAAAGTGGCAGGGCGGCTTCATCGTCGCATTCGCTGACTTCTTCTATCGCGATTTCTATAGCTTCGTTCACGCTTAAAACGAGACCCTTATCAATCCCCTCTTGTGGGCAATCTGCACATTTTTGCATTTTGATTTCCTTTAGTTGAGACTTATGCCGTGCCGGGCAATAATCCACTGGTTTAAAAATGGGGCGAGATTCAAAGTTTTTTCTTGGTAGGTCTTAATAAGTTCAGCATACGCCATGACTTTTAATAGGTCGGACTCATCATACTCTTTTTCCAAGAATTCATTCATGTTTTCCCACGCCTCTTCGACTTCTAGTCCTAAGTTGGCTATGCTTTTTTGCACGGGGACATACGTGGCCCACATTCTATTCCAGATTGGAAGTTCGTTGTCGGCGAAGTTAAGAGTTACTTTCAATTAAACCAATCCAATACGGAGCGGGATGAATCGGCCGCCACTCTCTTGTGCAAATAATCTGTCGAATATCGTCTTTCGATGGACCAATCGCGATTCCATCCTCTTGAGGTGCGAACTGCGCGCGTTTGAACACGCATAGTCCAGTAAAAAAATTAGTCGTGGCTGAACTTTTCAACATACTTCAATTTCCTTGATGAATAGTTATTACGGCTCTAGATATTCCCATGGTTTTGCTCCTTAGTGTGATTGTGGCGGGGTTTAGAGAGGTTGCCGCCGACCTCATTGACGCTTAACCCTGGAGGACTAAGATTCCGTGACCGTCGTCTGCGATTCGGAACTTCACAGGTCCGTTCGCCAATCCACCCGTTCGGAGGATGTATTGCGACAGTCTAATGTTTCCATACGAATCAACCAAATAGGTCGATAGATGACCAGTTTGACTAGCCTTCTTAAGAAGGACAAGGCCAGTGCCGCCATTGCGACGCGAGACAAAGACTGGACTGTTAGCCTTGAATCCAACCGTTTGCGCCATTGAAGTTGGCACGCAAGCTCGCTGACGATTGTCACGAGCGACAGTCGTTCGGACTGGACTAGCCTTTGCCTTCAGGGCGCTATCAATCGCACTAACTAAAGACTCCCTCGAAATGGGGACTGGCGCGACTGCGACCGAAGTTTGCCCGACGTTCGGCCAAGGTGCGCTCGGGACAACAGGGGAGCTTGCAGATGTAGCTTGTCTGGTGTTCGGCCAAGATTCTGCCGAATCGCCGAAGTCCTCTTCGTCATCCTCTTCGTCATAATCGAAATCGTCATAGAATGCATCATCGAACTCGCTATCGAAGTCTTCGTCATCCTCATCCTCTTCTTCGTCAACCTCGCTAGTTTCAAAGCCAGCATAGGCTTCGCCGAAGATTGAGGCCAGCGTTTCCTGGACTGCATTCTCGTTGTATGGCTGTCCAAAAAGGCTATGTTCGGCCCCTCTGAGCTTTTCCTCCTCAAGGGCCAGCTTTTGTTCAACTAGCTTCTCCATGTGAGGAATGTCGAGTGCGGCAATAGCATCTTCAATGGTCGTGCACTTTCCATAGATTTGAAAAGTCTTTAGGACCTCAAGTAGGTGGACGACATCAAGCTCTTCTTCTGTCATTAAATAAGTGTTCGTATTAGTCATGAGATTCCTCCAGTTTGTGACCAATTAATATGGTCTTAAGTGATTTCCAACAGGGCTTACATAGATGGGCGGATTGTTTAATTCCGCTTGCCGTCCAGTGAACCCATTTAATTCTTTTTTCTTCGCTGTCGCCAGCGCCCCAACATAAAAGGCACACGCCGACCCAAGGGTCTTTGTGGCTTTCAATATCTTCGTAGTCTATTAGGGGTTTTACCCCAGCTTGCCCGATTAAACTCACCAGTCTCCATCAATCCAGATAAACGTGCCCCGGTCATTGTCATCATCGTCATTCGTGCTCTTGTCTGACATGGCGAGGATGAAGCCGACAAAAAGCGACGCAAGCAAAACAAAAAGAACCGAGTTAACGCTCATTGGTCCCACTTGTTTTGAAGCCTGCGCATTGCACACTTTGTTCTGAACGCGATGGATTCATTACAATCTACAAGAGAATTGAGCGGCGTTGGCATTGGATATAATCTCGTCCGACAGCCGGTCGAACACTGACCAGCCAGGGCTCCATTTGAAAAGAGCTTGGTCGTTTGTTGTTCCATAAACATCAGGACTCCTTACTGCATTCTAGAAGTTGATTACGCAGAGACACCACGTGTTGTTCTAAATCCCGGATAACTCTTAGGGCAACCTTATTAAAATCCCCCGACTTCTTGATGTTATCAATGAGCTTTTGGGAGACTGCGATGCTTTTTTCAATGCGCTTTTTGTGTCGTTCTTTACTCATGATTTTACTTTCAGAGACATTCAATCGCCGCCCCTAGGATTAATTAGCCCTAGGAATTACTCCGCTCACTTGGGAGTTTACAAAAGATGTGATACTTTTGGGCGACGAGAGAACGTCTGCATTGCCAATTCAATAATCCACGCGAGCCTTGCACTCGCCAAGAGTCTGTAACTATGGACTACACCACGTTAACGCTAGTGATTTCGTTTGTGCCAACAAAAAGTTTGCCACGGCTTCTTCCCACGTCGGCTTGTTTGGGAGCCTTAGGCTACATAATTATTAAATATAATATCTTAAACATTATGCCCTACTCGCCTAAGCTTTCGGGCATTTCCAATAAACTACGACACCTGTAACCCCGTGCCGTCCTGCGGGCATTAGACCTACGAATAGGTCCTAATAATCTGATGCGTCCAAAGAAGAGGTCTCAATGACAGCCTCCTCGTAGATACTACGGTCATATGGCTTGGTCGTTTCACGGAGCACCATATATTCGCAGACGCGCATCTTTTGATTCGAGTAGTCTGGCGGGACAGCCACGACGTTCTTGGGGTTAATCTTGATTTCAAGAATACGCTCCCCGGAAAATCCACTAGCATATCCCCACGCCGCAACGTGCAGTCCAGAGCTACAGGTATTGCGACGGTCGTGGTCAACCTTGTTGCGGTCCATCCGAATGACCGCGCCTGGGACGTTCTTGTGGGTCTTTCCAGTATGGCTATCCCACCAACTCTTCTTAACCTTCTTATATGCAATGAAGCAACCGTCAGAAGTGAGCGGCACCTTATTTGCCTCAAGAAAGCTAAACAAATCCTGGCGAGCGCTTTCGGCTGGATTCTTCTTCAGATTGACCCAAAACTTCTCAAGAGGCTCGGTCGGGAGATTCGCCTCAACAAACTCCAAGAGCTTGTCGCTAAGTGAGTTGGGAAGCTCCTCACCATCGACAATGACAATGCCATCGACGACATTGAATTTTCCGGAGGTCTTTCCAGAGACAGCGGAGGCCAAATCGGCCAAGAAGACCGCTTCGTCATATCGGCCCTCTTGAAGAAGGCTTTTGACTTCGTTGAAACGCCCGCAGCCACTACTCAACATAATAAACAAA
>Ga0307379_10005271_pt1 | contig 18106 bp, 48 predicted proteins | sample UN2MG_FD_202237 | JGI IMG/M metagenome (GOLD analysis project Ga0307379, IMG submission 202237) | Soil microbial communities from Risofladan, Vaasa, Finland - UN-2 | ecosystem: Environmental > Terrestrial > Soil > Coastal area > Acid sulfate soil | place: Finland: Risofladan, Vaasa | collected... | reverse complement strand
GTGGCATTGCGGCATTTCCCAGACTGGCCCTGATAAATTCCACAGGTGGCCGAGTATCAAACACTTCATCAAATTAAAAGCACGCCGCCAATTAATCATCACCACCCGCCCGGATAGCAGCGGCAAGACGACTACATCTTTTACATGGTACCCATGTTGTGCGGCCTACATCAAGCAATATGAGAATCTTACCTCGACCGTGGCACTTTGAGCATGTGTTCATAACGGCTTGTATACACCGCTCCCTTTCCTCTGCTCTTATATCAGACATTTCCTGTGCCACTTTGAAGATTTCACTGTCTGCTGTCATTGCGACTCCAGTCCTTTCTCTTTCAACCACTCCACGAACCGCTCGTAGTCTTCTTTGTCGTTCTGATTAGAAATCTGGCACCTCAAATCGCCTCGGTAGAATTCCCCGCCGCCTGGGTTGTGCGTGAAGGCGAAACCGTGCTCGCTCCGTAACGCATCTAGTTTGTGATACCAGTCCGTTTCTGTCATCCCGTCGCTCTCCAACGAACCGCACCACCACAACGAAACCTCATCCTGGTCCTCAAGCTGTGTTGCTAACGATGCGAGAGTCCGAAACGCGTCTTTGCGGTCCATGAACACGGTCACGCAATCGGGCCAGTACGGCTTGCCGTCTGCGATAGTCTCTCCCCCCCCGGCAATGAAGGTCCACCCGTTCGGCTCGTCAGGAGTCTTGCGTTTCATTTTTTTCATCCTCACTATGGCCCCCGCTCACGCACAGAGGGGCGTACACCAGGAACACGAACACTAAGGTCACGGCGCCGATCACAATCACGGCCACACCGATCCCTCCTTCACCGCCAGAATGATAAGCGTCCCACCGGCGATACTTGCGATAACCCAACCCCACACCGGAGCGTGGATGGCTTGTAGCGTTCCACCCAGGCCGATACCGATGGCGTAGGCGATCAATCTAAGGGCTTGGGATTGAGTCAGACCCACCCGACTGCGCCAAGACGGGCGGGCCTTGGATGCCTCGCGAGACGTTTTTGGTGGCCTCATGTCGCGCTTCACTCCTCTCTGAGAGTTGTGCCAGCAACTCCCGCTATGGGCCCGCACTACCATCTGTACCTCTCCCTCCTCGTTTTATGGCGGTGCCACTGGCCCCTGATCCAGTCATAGATTGCGATGTACACCATCGCCGCGCCAGCCGCCAGCAGGGCTCCGGCGATCACGGCGGCCAGGAGTACCAGCCATTCCTGGGTTTCAGTCATTTCGGCCACTCCCTCCGTCGCAGTTCGGGTTGCCATTGGGACAGGTCTTTGATGATCTTCCTGCCCAACTTGTAGTGGAACCCGTGTTGGCTCAACTGTTTGACGAACACCGGAACCTGAGCGTCATCGCACTGAGCGATCAAGTCCTTGGCCCACTGGCCTTCCATTCGTCGGGCATTCGGTCCCGACTCCCCGCCGATGACGACCCAGTCCAGCCCATGCTTCAGATAGTAGCCATCCTTCAGATACCCAGGCGGAATAGAGATTGCCCCCAACATCGGCTCCACGCTCACCCACCGGACGGCGGCGGGTGTCTGCAACAGATAGGGGATTCTCAGGTCGGCTTGCTCCTGGTTCTCGATTGTAGTCCCTTGCCACACGTTCGGCAGGGGCCATTGCCAGTCACTCATCACTGATGGAACTTTCTGCCACCTATCTCTGACATGACCTTCTAGCTCGGCAATTGCTGGCAATCGCTCATGGCGCTTTGTAAGGCAAAGGAATGTATGGCGCTCACAGGCTGCCATCACCGCAAGCATTTCAACCACAAAGCCAGTGGGAACCCTGGGGTGTAACCAGTCTGCCATCGACCCGACGAATACCGTCCTGGGAGCCTTCCAGCGGTACGGAGCTTCCAAAGCATCGTAGTCCAGATTGACGTGGCCTGTCCAATGAAGTGTCTCGGATGGGCGGACTACCCATTCCATCCCCGCAACGTCCGGCGCCACAGCCTTCGCGCACACGTCCTCGTACCTGTCAGGGCGCTTCTCCATGTTCTGGATGCGCCAACTCATGTCCAGGGCATAGCAGTTGTCACAGGCGGGGCTAACCTTCGTACAGCCACCGATCAGGTTCCAGCTTTCGCCCTTTGTACCTGGTCTATGAGTCCATTCAATCTTAGTCATTTGACCTCCCTTATCCACCGCTGGCCGACCTCGGGGTCCATGCCCACCATTCTAATGTAACGTTGGCGAGTTTCATGGAGTTTGATCAAGGCATAATTGTCACCTGGGATACTCCAATTCCATGCCTGTCTCGCCCGCTGATACGTCACTTCTGGCAAGCTGGCGATATCTCCCAGATTCATCCTCCGCACGCACCGCCTAGTCCTCTGGTCCATCGTCGGCCTCCTGGTTGCGGATGGCGGTGACCCTATGAAGGGTTGCAGGGCCTATTCCTAGTGCCTCACAGCCCCTACTAAAGCAAGCGCAATTCTTAACAGCCCTGATAATAGTTAATATCCATGTCCTGTCGCGCTGTGCTTGCACCTTCGTATCGTGCTTCGTCAGCCAGTCGTCGGTAGTGGAGAGGGCGCGTCGTGCTCTGTGCCCACCGTCAGCAGCGTAATAATTTGCCGCTGTTTCTGGATTAGGATGGGGCTTGTTATAGAAACGCAGCGCCTCCCGCAGCCGTGCCACTTGCCCACGGTATTCCAGCAACTCAGCTGTTAGCGTCTGACATAGTTCGTGTTCACGCTCGAACTGTGCCACGTCCGCACACCAGCCGCACCAGTTGGTTACGTCACCGCCGGGCCCAAGATCATCTGTGCTGGACCGGATGGCCTGGATGGGGTGGCCGCAGGGTTGCGTATCGTTGGCATCCATGACATCAAATGCCGTGTTTGTGCAGTATGTGCTTAGTGCCAGTGCAACATTATCCGCATTGAGCCAGAAAGGTTCGTTCGGTACATCCCACTCTATCCTGACAATTATACTTGGCATTTCCTCCTCCTCACTTGAAACACGGTATTCCTGTGCAACTCACAGCATCGTCAAACCACACCTTGACGGAGACTGGCCCCACGCCGTAGAATCCTTGTCGTTGAGCAGTCTCAGCGTCCACTTCCACGACACGGCCCTGATCCTCGCGTTCCTGGTAGTGACGTTCCTGGACGCAATCAACAGTCAAAAAAGGACCTGCGATCACGCCGTCAAATTCCAGCCAGACGACGCGACCGAGGTCCCCCCTACGGTTGAGAGCTACGCCCCCCGCATAACCCTCCAGCGACAGGCCCCGGCTCTCCGCGACCTGTTGCATGAGTGTGGGGGAGTAGTAGGTCGCCTGCCCTTCCAGATTTCCGGACGACCTACTACTCCACGCCAGCGCTACAGCGAGGACGGTAGCCACGTCGCCACCGCCAACAGGATAACCAAAACGACTACTGCCAGAATCCCGCCGGTCAGAATTCCTTGAATTGCCTGGGCGATTTCCATGCTCCTCCTCCTTTTCAATGCAGTGCCGCCAGTATACAACCTAACAACACTACGGCCAGGGCGAGACACCCAACAAATGGAATGACCACATACCACATACACGTATCTAGCCTTTCCCATCGGTGTTCATCCACGTATTCAAATCTCCAATTCGCGAACAACCCTCTTTCCGTCCTGCACTCGAACCGAGAACAGTTTGGCGCTGACTCCAGGGTACAGTATTCTCAAAGCCCTTACAGCCGCCCGCTGGTCCCTCAAAGGATCGGTGGACTTGGGGAGCTGCGGCTTGCCAAGCTCCCGGTCGATTTTCAAGTCGTACACTGAACTCATAGCACCTCCATCGCCTGTCTCTCGTTGAACGCGAACGTCTCCATCTCTCGCAGGGTTCGCACTTCGACGGACATCCCCCGCGCTTCGTCGGCATTTCGCATTGGGTTCTCCGTCACCAGTTCTCGCAGAGTCTTATGCCCGTACCACCGCAAGCTCTCGCTCAACGACTCGGCCATCTCGTCATTTGGGACGATGAGCAGGTCCCCCGCTTGAACACACGTGCCGATGGTGGTTAGCGTGTGCTCCCTCATTAAGTAGAATGTGTTTCGCATGGCTGCTCCTTTCCTCTGCATTGTATCACATTTCGGATACTTTGTCAAATTGCGTGGGGAAGATACACTCTTGCCCTGGCGCGATGCAGTCGGGCTCTGCCAGCCAGCCGGGACAGTCTTTGGGACATTTGTCGGGGACTCTGCTAACTTTCTGATAGGCCCGGTCCATCAACCAATTCCAAAATATCTTACCGCCTTGACTTCCATTCCTGGGAACGTGGCCGAATTCTAGGAACCTTCTGCGAAACGTGTCGGGCCCGCAATTACATAACAGGCCCGCCCGCTTGAACGACCCGCACCCATGGTAAATGGCAAGGATCAAATCTTTGTCGGTGAGGATGTCGTAGCGTATATCAGATCGAGAATGTCCTCCGTTGTCTCCACGATGTGAACCATCCCGCTCCATAATTCATGGAACTCCCTCTCGCTCGGCGTGAGCGACCACTTCTCCTCTGGGTTTTTGACTTCACACAGGAACACCAGGCCGTGCCCTCCCACGATGATGTCTGGGAGTCCTCGGCCCAGGTCGCTAATCACGGCAACGCGGTATCCCATCTGACGTAGTTCTGCGACGATGGCGGGCTGGTTGGCGTCAACTCGTTTTGGCATGTTCTTCTGAAATCGCTTCTTCCAAAAGGGCTGACGCTTCCCCTAATAGATATGTGGCATCACGAAGGGGGTAATTCTCGCCACTATCCCTATCAAATGCTACCCCGCGCAGGTCTTGGATGTCACGTGCCCACTGAGCCAGCATAGCTTTCCAACGATTCAACAAGATTTGATCCATTATACCTCCGCCTCGATGACCGACTGGTTGGCGTCCACGCGCTTAGCCAATGGGCACCCCCCGCTTGTCCCGACTGTAGAATGCTTCCTCTGCCTCGATGAAAAACCCCGGCAGCCCAGGTTTCACTTTGAGCGGCAGGGAGTCCAGCCAATCCCGAATATCGTCCGGCTCGAATCCCATCGAGAACTTTTGCAAAGCGCAGTTGAGGTTTAAGTCCTCGGCCTCACTCATCGCCGGGGGATGACAGTTGGGACATATTAGGCTAATGTTGATCGGCACCCATAGCAAGTCATCAATTTGTTTCAGCCGTCGGTGGAACACGTGATGCAGGCTGTGCCAAGGACTTAATGGAGATCCGCAGCCGGGGCAATTCCCCTGGTGTTCGACTAGCCATTCTCTAAGCTCAGATTGTTTCATAGTCCCTCCAATGCTGCCAAGTACGCCCATATCATCTCATAGGCGACGTCGGGGCCGTGAGTGATTGTTGTAATCCCAGGATTGCAGCCAAGGCAAATCATAGTACCGCCTGGGCCGTCCATTTCGTCAAATAGCCAAGCCCTTGTACTTTTCGGAAAGGATATGTCCACTTGGGATTCGTCGCCACAATTGCCACAATATGATTGAACGTCATTCAACCCCCGAGCAGTCAAGAGTCTTTGCATCGGCCTCAATTCTGCCATGTGTCCCACACCCACAGCACCTGCCTGTCTATGGTGAGGATGCGGGTAGTCCACGGGCACCGCTTCCAGACTGTGAGGCATTCCCCATTACGGACCGTGAGCGTGACCAGCTCGGGAGGTCTTTTCTTGGTCATATTCCTAATTTCCATCCACCACCTCCATGCACGCTTCCATGCAAGCCACCCGCCAAGCGTCGGCCTCTGAGCTTCCCGTCCTGGGAAACTCCGCTATCGTGTGAGGGCCCGAACACCACACTACCAGACGCGCCATGTGAGATTCCTCGTACAACTTTGCCCTCACTTTCCCCGTTGCCGGCTCACCGTGCCTCTCACGCAGCGTCAACCCTGCATTTGCCATGTTCTCTACTGGATTTGTCTCAGTGACGCCGGCCAGCCATTCGCCATGCTCGCGGTACATCTCAACCGCCAATTCCCTGGTATCGTCGCTCTCCGTGGCAGCTTCCAACTCGGCAAGGATTCGTGCCGCCGTCAACCTTGCCAAGCTAACGGTCCTTCCATCCCCTTGGGCATAGACCTCTGCCATGTCAACCGACTGCACGGCCTGAATCATAGCTTTAGTCTTTTCAGCCCACTTGTGCGCGTCAATAACTAACTTGGCTTCCACGTACCCGCCCTCGAAATCCATCAGCGCATCCAGGGCTTCATCTGGGGCCCCGCTCAACAGATATAGCACGGAAGGGGAGCGCAGTTTCAACAGCCGGGGTTCCTTCCTCACGGCCTCGGCTGCACGGATGAGGTTGTACGCTGACGTGACCGACCAGCCAAACTCCTCCTCGAGCCACGCGATCCACCGCCCTTCTGCTTTGAGAATCTTCCGGGCCTCGATGAGCCGGTAGCCGATTTCCACGGCCCCTTCCACTGTGAGGCGGACCAGGTTTCGGATCTCCTCCGTCAGTTCGTAGATGCGAGTTACCTGTTGGAGTTGGTTCATTCTGCCTCCAGGAGCAAGATAGCACGGGAGATTGCTAGGGGAGCAATATTGCCATCGCTTTCATATTTCCAATTCCCATAGCCCAATGCCCTTCTCTTGTCATCGTTAGATAAGACAATGGAAAACGCTGCATTCCACCACCCCCCGAAGTCCCTGTGAAGTTCAAAATATCCATGACCTTCCGCCGTTATCTTCTCTACTGCTTCCAACGCGGGATCTATCCTTGTAGAATAATGCTCCAGCCGCCAGCACAATCTGATATTGTCGCGGTCGCCGATGGTTTCCATGAATAGCCCATGGGTCATACCCTGCTCAAAGGCGGCTTCGTCGGTCGCCACGTAAAGATCGCCATACCGGTCGAACACCTGATAGCCCAACGACTTTGCTACCAGTGCGTCCAACTCTTTCCCCGCTTCCAGTGCAAGAATCTCCTCTCTCGTCATCTCTCCTCCCTGCAATCGTTCACGATCTTCTCGATAGCATCAATACCCCGCCACAGCAATTTGACAACGCCGATGAAAAGGGCTAGAAACACAAGGCCCGCAAAACTCAAAGCCACGGTCTGCTCGCCAAGCAACCAGGTGAGCAGCTTCCATAACCCGTAACCGACAACCGCGACTCCACCAGTGACGACGCAGCAGAAACAGACTACGATGAACTCCTCAGCGAATTTCGATTCCTTGAACTCCCTCCATGCCTCGCGCAAGATGCAACGTATCATCCCCCGTTCTCCTCCCATTCCATCCAATCGGCGCGTGGAAATCGGTCAGTGAATGGCGACCAATATGTATCCCGCCGTCCGCAAAAGCGAAACGTTAGAGGCGTTGGATTGTCATAGGCATGATAGATGACGCTTTGCGCTGCGAGCGCATTTTCAGCACGAATCGCAGCACAAATCGTTTCGCTGTCATCGGCAGTATGTCCAGAAATCCACCAGGGCCAATGTAACTCAAACTCACCCATGCGCTCGGAATTGTGAATCCAACTCAACCAGAATGACGTCATCCCCCGTTCTCCTCCCACAACTGCGCCACTTGTGCCCTAATCTTCTCAGCCTGGGCCTGACACTTTACCAACGTGGCGTGCTCGGTGATAGTGATTTCAACAGTATTCCATTCCGCCTGACACACAACGCACGCCCGAGGTCTTCGGACTCTCTTTCCGTGGACGGTGTTGCCCGTTACAATTGAAAATTCCTGGCCGCACTCGGGACAGTCCATTTCACTCCCTCCCATTTGCAAAATTTGCGAATTGACTATAACCGCTCCCAGGTGGGCTTCATCACTTCACAGACCGGACCGCAACCAATAGGGCAACCAACGGCTCAATCTCCTCCGGAGGGAAGGAGATGCGGTCGCGTTCTGGCGTGAGGATTGCGATATGCGGCTTATGGTCGAATCCCATGTACCAATGCACCGTGACGCCTCCTGGGGTCGGGCCGAACTCAATGGTGGAACCTGGTCCAATCTTAGTCATCAGAACTACCCTCCTTTCATCAAAGGTCTAACGTCCCCGCCACCCGCCTCGATTATCGGGAACTCGCTCATTCTGGAGGCCAGCCAGCCCAAATCATCAGGCCAGCCCTTGCCGCCAGGCTGAATGTTGCAGGCGAGCAACGTCACCGATTCGTCCCTGAGATTGTAACGGCATTCCATCAACTGCCGGTACTTGTCAGCTGCCCAACTGGTTTTGTGATATGAATCAACCTCATCGATTGCCAGCGCATAACAGCTAGACCACTGCCCAAACGCATAGGAGTATCCCTCCTGGTCTGGCCCGTAGGCATCGCGCAAATGGTCCAACAGTTTGCCGGCAGTCACGTACACGCTTTGCTGCCGCTTCTGGATGAACTCGTTGACGGCACATGCCAGCAGCCAGGTTTTGCCGACCCCGAACGGCCCCCACAATGTCAGCCAGCCTTTTCCCTGGGTGATGAGTTTCATCGTGGCTTCGAACTGGGGTTCCCGTCCTTCGGCGCTCCGCCAATCGCTCCGTTTGACATGGCTTAACCAGGACGTGGTGCCACTGGATGCGAGGCCGCTATTCTGTCTGAGGTATTCGGACATCCTGCCTTGGGAGCACGCGGGGCAGTCAAATAACTTCCCGAAATTGTCATCGTTGATGGAAACGTCCTCTCTCGTGACTTTCAATCCTAGACAGACAGGACATTCCGAACCTTTACGGGCCCGCTCCTGTGCGTATACCCTCCAACTCAGCGGCTCGTCTCTGTTCGGCTTGATGAGCCCGAAAAGCGGCGACGACTTCTGGCGTTGCGGCTTGGGGCTTGACCCCGCTGCTACTCTCATGTTGTGCTCCTTTCACGGTTGGTATTCGGTTTTCGTTGTAGTGCTCCAGCATCGCGCTCACATTCATGGGGTTTCGGCCCAACCCAACCCAGGCTTTGATAACCGCCTCCCAACGGTCTAGGTCCATGATGTTCTCGACATCCTGCTTCCACGACCTCGGAGGGTAGTACCCCGTCAGGGACTGGAGAACTGCGGCGGCGGGCGAAACATCCTTTTGCTTCTTAGAACCCGCTGATACGCGGGAGGTCGTTTTGATGAGCTGAGGTTGTGTTGTGGGCGCAGCCCCCTCTTTATTCTTCCCTTGATTATCCTTCAATGATTCTTCTTTAACGTGTCGTTTTTGACAGGTCTTACCTGTCGTTTTTGACAGGACTGTGCTATCATTTATGACAGGTACAGTCCTGTCGTTTTTGACATCTCTGCGTAGTTGGAGTTCGGCGGTTGCCAATTCCTGAAGCCGGGGAATCTGCTCCACGTCCTCGATGATTGTGAGGGTAGTCAGGCTCATACGCCGATTGCGGGTGATGTAGCCCAGCTTCACAAGTTCGCGGTTATGGCGGGAGATGGTACCCTCGGACTTTCTACGGTCGGAGGCGATCCGTGCGATGCTAGGCCAGCAAGTAGGGTTTTGGTGGGCATACTTGAGATAGAGAAGGAACGTACAGCGGGCACCGTCGCTGAGTTCGGGGTCCATTGACATAGCGTGGTCGATCTGAGCAAACCCCAGCTGCTTGACAGGGTTGCGGAATTGGAACTCTTGAACTAGCTCTTGCTGCTGTGTGGACATCGGCGCCTCCTATGGCTGATACAATGGGCAATAGTTCAAATGCCAGTTGCCTAGATCGTTGGGATAACTGGCACCAATGCAGGTGCATTTTTTCGGGAATGCCTCGTCCTCTTTCTGCATAGTCTCGCCCCTTTTCCGCGCAGCCTTGGTCTCTCTCAGCGAGTGTCGGATCGCAGTGCCTTGCAATTCCCTCCAGTGATAGTCCACCAGGGCCTCGATTTCTTGGGCCAACAGCGGAGTGATGCGGTCTATGTAGGTGGAGGTCCACCAGTCGTCGAACACGTGCTTTGAGATTGTCAGGTCTTCCATCACCACCCCCGATTTGCAAATTTTGTAAATGAGTGGACCTGGCCGGACTTGAACCCGCTATCCCCCGGCGAACCGGTGCTCTATTCCGTTTGAGCTATCAGGCCCAGAATGCAAAACACCCTCTTGGCAACGGTTCCCGGATGAATGGTGACTTCGGGAACTTGACGGGTTCCCCGTAAGGAACCGCTGCCAAGAAGGTGTTTTCAGTTTGATTATTCATGCACCATTCATCCTTTGGTCCTACCGAGGGGCGTCAATCCCTCACCCCTAGTATATCTCAATCCGCGGATTTTGTCAAATTCCTGAAATTGCCGTGCAAGAAGCCTGCGATATTGTGGAATGGCAGGTCTGTATGTTCGGGATACCAGTCGAGCTTCTGGCGTTGGCGGGCGGACTTAGCATCAGCAGCGGGCGCTGGCTGTACGATGAAGGGCGGAAGGTCTGCATCTTCCCCGTCGAGCAGGGCGAGAATGTTAGCCGCCAAATCCATCATGTAGCCGTATGCAGGTTCACGCGGGGAGGTTTGGTCGGACCAAAAGCTAACCAAGGACCAGACCTTTTGTAGAAACCTTTCCTGCACTTCATCGGTGGTGTATTGGCGTGGGAGTCGTGGGGCATCATTGGGAGGGTCGTCCTCTTTTGCTTCGCGTATTGCTACATAGTCAATTTTGTGGGCACCATAATGAAGCCGTGCGCCGTCATCTTCCTTTACCTCAAACCCGCTTTGTCGGATGTGCCTGGCCTTGGCTTGTGCGTGGTGAAGATGCTCGTATTGCCAAGTATTGGCGGCCTTCAGTTGTATTCGATCTGTCAAATATGCTGCTACTATCCACATACGTTCTCTCCTTTCCCCAAGATTGTCAAGATGTGCCTTTCGTGTATAGAAACCAGTCCTTGAGGCGTAGTCGACCGGGGCCGACGTGGAACCAATAGCTAATACGTGCGTGGCAATTGGGACAGTCTGCCTCTACTGTAGTGGGAGTTATCTCCCTCTCGGCGTTTGCATCCGCGCATTCCATCAGCCATTCGTAGCCGCAGTTGTCACAACGACAGTGGAGGTGTTCAGGGGGAGGGATGCGCTTAATGGCTGTGATCTCGCTTCCATGACGGATTGTTTCAGCTGTTGCGTGGAGAACAGGGCAGTCCAGACCATCACAATATTTGGGCGTTGCAACGTGGGCATGGTATTGAGTTTCACACTTCGGGCAGATTGCGTTGCTCGTGTACGGTTTCATCACTCCTCCTTATAGAAACATTCTCTTGGCAGTGGTCTCTAGTAACCCAATGAAGCAAGCGCCAGGTCTACGTCAGCCTGTGGGCGTGTGTCTTGAATCACAAGACAGTCAAACGGCGTCACCTCACTATGGGCCCTTGTTAGTTCGCCAGGGTGCAGCTTGCTCCAGTATCGGCAGAGTGCGAACACGGTCCGTAACGAAGTCACGAAACCGGCCTGACAATCTGGATGCTCAGTATTGCCCTCGGCGTGCATGGGAACGTAGATGATTTGGGTTCCGGATTTCATGGTGTCTCCTTGTTTCTACACGCCCATCGTGGCGCTCGGGTATTCATCCTCTTTTTCCATGAGGACTTTTCCGGTCATGGCATCCCCAAGGTAATGATGCCCACAAGTGCGGCAATGAAATTCGGTGCATCCATATTCATCTTCTATTCGTGTAGGCCAGATATCCTTGCCTCCGCATTTAGGACAGTTGTTCATGGTGCCTCCTTGAAGCGGTCCATCACGATTGATGCCATGCACTGCCTGGTGAGGTCGTGGGCCTGCGGGATGCCATTCAGGTCGCTGGTGAACAGCGGCTTGGCCTTTTCGTAGCCCATGACTTGGCGCGGGTCCGTCCCTAGTTGGATGCAGATGTTCATTGCGGCAAGCTCGGCGTCTGTCAACTGGTCACAATTGAGTTTCACGGCGGCTCCTACAATCTGGTCAGTGTTCATCGTCTCTCCTTTCAGAAATAGAAAACATCCTTCTGGTAGCGATCCTATTCGTCCAGATGTGTCCACTTGTATTCCGCCATTTGAACATATGATACGAGCTCCAGTATGTACAGTCTCCCACGGCGGTTTTTGAGAATGTTTTCGGCCCGGTCTGCGGCTTCCTGGTAGGTTTCGTGTGGGTCTTCATACAAGTCCATCTTGTTAATCCCAGGCTTCGGGTCACCTACTGCGTATCCTATCCAGAACCGTTTCATGATTCTCTCCTTTCAGAAATAGAAATACCCTCTTGGCGGCGGTCCCCGGCAGATGGAACATTGACGGGAACTTGGCGTGTTCCCAAAGGGGAACCGCCACCAACAGGGTATTTCGTTCCGTGTACTGTTCCATCTGCCTGTCTTTCTGCGGCTTTGTCATCGGGGCTCGCCAGTTCCCCACCGCACAGCCATTATACCCTATTCGGCGGGATTTGTCAAATCCGGCGTCTACCAGTCCTCGTCATCATCTATTTCATAGATGGTGGTCTCTTTCGTATCTGGCGATGTATCAATAGAAATACCTACGTCAGTCCCTGCAAAATGGCAGTTAGTCACTATGACCTGTGGCGTGGCATTGAGCGCTTTGGCAAGATGCAAGACTGTCTCTGATAGCATAGTGATTGCCGCCAGTCGTGTCGTTTCTTGAACGGTTACTTTGATTTGGCCCATTCCCCTATCCTCTCAAGTGCTTCTGTCGGTGAGACTTGTCCCCGCGCAGCCTCCTCCATCAGTCGCAAGACCTTTTGACTCGTCCCTTTGCGAATGCCAGAATTGGGCACTCCATCCAGCGTGATAAGCCATAGCGCTTCAATCATCACGTCAGGATCGGGATTGTCCCATTGCCTCATGGTATCCACAAGCTCCGCGATCGCACCGCGGAGTTGCAGTAGTCGGTGGCTACGGTTACGCATCGCCGGTGGCCTTGGCGATGGCGGCATAGACTATATCCAGAGCGCTCTTCGTTGGTGCAACGTATTCTTCACGGATAGCGATGCAGGCCTTCAGCAAGTCGGGCGCGGCGGCGATGAGGCGGGCGTTGGCTGCATCTTCTCCTTCGCTGCGAATCTCGCTACATCCGCTTGTCTCGCCTATACAGAGAAGGCCACTCCATATCTCACAGTATTTGTTATTGGCCGACCCTTCCTGTACGTTCCACGGTCCTGGTGTGTGATTCATATCGCTCCTTTCCATTTACAAATTTTGCGAATAGACATAACCCGCCGCACCGCCGCCGAGCCCATATCGTCGGGCCAGGATACCCATCTATGGTATCCCATTACGTCACGCACGGCGCAGCGGGTCATTCTACCAGCAGACCATCACACCAGAGGGAGCAATAGACCAGATATTGTATTCGTCACGGTCTGGACTTATTGCGAAGTCACGCTGCCGAACGCTGAACTTCTCAGCATCCAAGTCTTGAGGCCAGCCGATGTGCGTAGACTGGCGATCTTTCCAGGCGGTTGTGACTTCGTGAATTGGTGTGTCGGTCGCTATTGCGATGACTGCGAGACATTGCTCAATGTCGGTAAATCGGCTTGTCATCGAGCAATCACGTCCTGCCAGTCGCGGTCTGAGAGCTCGCCACCTTGCTCATCGAACCTTCCATCCATAGCAAGCTCATGGAAGATGTCGGCCTGGGCGACTCTGGTATCGGAGAGTTCGTTGCGTCGGTCGAGCTTCAGACCGATACTATGTCCTGTGATTACGGACATCATTGTCTGGTGGTACAGTTTCATGCTAGAACTCCTCCCCTTCGTCCACCGACATATCATCGGCCAACTCAGGTACATTCGCTGCGGCCCACTCAAGCAAGGTAGCGGGATCGTCCAGATTGACGATCTGGAAAAGCTCCTGCTCCTTCATCAGCCGCTCGGCTACGAAACTCAGAACGGCAAGCCCATTTGTGCGCCAGTCCTCGTGTTTGATGGGAAACCTCGCCCTGGGAACTCCGCCCTGGAACAACTTCACGGTATCTGGGTATGCCCGAATGAGAGGTACCAGGACTCCGCGGATGACGGGTTTAACGTCTTCGGTAGGCTTGCCATCGTCCTCGCCTTCTTCGATGAGGAATGGTAGGTCAGGCTTGTCCAAGAGCACCCGTGAGAAGTTCTCCCACAGTTCCAGGAATACGGTCTTTGTATCCTGAAATGCCTTGTCCTCTGGGGAGCCCTCGATGACGATGGGAGTCAGGGCGTAGAAGAACCCGTCCTTAGTGATGGTCAGCACCCACTCGTCGTCGGGCACTACTTCCCACTGAACGGGCTTCAGTCCGTGACGGCGAGTTGCCGCGAGAATCTCTGGCGTGAGGTCTTCTATATTGTGGAAGTAGGGCTCGACGGGTATCATGTCTGAATCGTAATGCTTGGGGAACAGCGCGGGGGCCTGCTCCAACTCGACCTCGGTCCACCGCTTCCAGTCCAGGCCGCACTTGATTAGGTAAGGGAATGGTCCCTTGCCCGAATTCAATTCCTTTTCCGGGCCTAGCCAATCCTCGGCGGCAGTCTGTCCCACGCGACACTCTATGGCGTTCCACGGGGTCGTGAACGATGTCCATAGTCCTTCCCTGGTGATCAGATGAATCCAGCAGCGCAACTCGCCGGTGGACTTTTTGGTGTACAAGGAAAAGTCGTGCAATGTGCCGATGTGAGTTCCGGGCGGGGCAAGGAAGCAATCAATGAAGTTGTTCCGCAGGTTCGCCCACCTCGGGCTGGTATCCAGCTTCCCTTGCAATTCCCGCCTTAGTGCGGGTTCTCCTTGGGGGACTTGGCTGCTGAACGGTCGTAGATCGGGCTCCTCGATAGGGACGGCCCAGCTCACTTCCTTTGTGGGATTGTCTTTGAGCGTGAATACGACCCGGACAGCTTCCGGACGCCACTCGGTCGCTTGCAGGATTTCTTCGACCACACGGTCTGGTATGACCTGCATCTTGCCGCTGACGCCTTTGATTTGGTCTCCTGTGCCGCTTTCAATCCGTGGCATTTCAATACCTCCTGTTGGTTGATGTTCAGAACACGTCGGTCCCTCTGGTAAAATCCCTCCTCTCTCCCGCTTCAACGCGGGTAGCTGGCGGCGGCTCGGGGTACACCTGCCGCATGTGCTCGACCATAATCTGTTGCGTCTTGAGGCCAAGTTCATGCGCGAACCGCTGATATACTGCCCCGACAATTCCCACGTCATCCCCTGCTGCCAGGATTTCGGCCTTCGGTTTGTTGATGACAATAGTGCAGGGGAGGTTCTTGGGCTCCAGGTGGATGGTCCCGGTGATGGCGTCAGAATTATACGCCCCACGCTTCAAGGACCACGTCGCGCTCATGGCGGTGATACGTCCATCAATGACGATGACGGCGTTCTCTGGCGCGTCTGTTAGGTGCCATTTGTCGATGACATACTCAAGGGCTTTGGGGGTTTCTTTGGCAAATGGATCTAAGAGATCTGCCCCCTTTTCGAGAGTGTCCGCTGCGCAATCTTGAGATCCTTCTTCGTCTGCTGGCATTGCTCCATTTCTCCTTTCAATTGATTAAGTCCCTCGGTCAGCCAATCCCCGACCAGATAGGCACTGGCGGCGATACCATGCTTGCAAATCTTCCCAGGCTTGGCGGGGTTGAAGGTAGTCGTGTAGACGTTCTCGGGGTCGGTCCAGGTCTTGAAAACGACCGTACCGTCCGATTCAGTCTTTTGGTACTCAACGTGGACCTCGGAGGCGCGGCACATGGCGTTGAGGATTTGGTCGGACCTGAGACTGGAAGGACAAAGACACCCCCAACCTGGACCGGCGGAACCTGCACTAACCCGTGGCATTGTCAGTGACGGCTGGCAGTTCTTGAATCTGGCGCAGTAGATCATTCACTGCATCCTCGTCTAGATGCCCGCATACATCGTCAGTGATGGGCGTTGTGTAGTCGATACCAACGCCTGTCTTTATGACGGCGAGCTCATAAGGATGGCCGGGGCTTGAATAGGAATAGGGAGTGTTGACGATGCTGGCACCATACCCATTATCAAAGTCAATAGTAGCTTGGGTGCCGCCTATTCCAGCGGGATGGGGCTTGAATTCTAAGTCCTTAATGGTTATCATGCTCTCTCCTTTCTAGCATAGAGTATATCATATCTTTGTGACTTTGTCAAATTGCGGATGAAACATAAAATGGTCTTATCGCCTGTTCTCCTCGTACCACTCGCGGTAGTCGTCCCATTCGAGCTCGTCGGCGGGTATCAAGTCGAACCGCCACGCCTTCTCGAAAGGCAAAGGCTTGGGGTACTCCACCCATCCGTGCGCGTGAATGTCCGTGCCGGGGATGTCCTTGCACGGCGACCAGAACTCCTTGAGGCACCACCCGTCAGGCACGGCGGCATAGCCCGGAGGCCTGAGCAGGGCGTAGTACCTGAACCTCGGCTTTTGCGAACATTCCTCGCAGAGCACGCCGCCATCCTCCCACAACTCGGTCGATTGCTTGCAGATTCCGCATTTCATAGTTCTCTCCTATCTCATTCCGCGTTTGCGCTGGTCCCAATCCACCCAGATATTGAGGGCCAGCAGGATACAGAACGCAATCAACATTCCCGCCCCTAGCAAGTATCCCCACCAGGTCATTATGTCTCCTTTCGGCACATCTTGTTCCAGCCCTGTTCGGCGTATTCGTCGTAGACGAAAGCTGGCCCACGAACACCACACCGGCATATGACACTGGAAAACGGCGCACCCGTTTCCATCGGAACGAGCTTGGGTATGTTGCCACAGAACGGGCATGGTTTGAGCTTCGGCTTGCTGTTCATCACTCACCTCCAAATGTCTTCATCCAGTAGCTGAGCACTTGGCGGGCCTCGGTTTTGTCCAGGTCAAATACCTCTCTCAGATAGGGAGATGCCCCGAACATATTGACGATCCCGCTTTCCCGCAACTCATCCAAGAATCTGAGCTGCGCATCCTCTACAAAGTCAGGTCGTGTTTCAGTCATCGTGTCTCCTTTCATCCGATTTTCTCACTACCGCACTTTGGGCAAGTGACTGTCTTGTGATCAACTGCCTCACCGGGTGGCCCTGGAATAATGGCTCTAGTCCCATCGCCCCAAGGAGCCTTGATAAGATTGGTTCCTTTCGGGAATGTGAACGTAGACCCCTTGCCACAGTTATTGCAGATCAATCGGGTCGTGAACGTATCCATCATTATCTCCTTTCCATCCCGCCGCCTGCCTCGATATGAGGCTTACCCCGAACGGCGAGATATTGCCGGGATTGCGGCACCTTGACAGGGGCCGCGTTTTCTATATGTGTCTCCAAGTCACGCGCCGCACGATCTGGCCGATGTTTGACCTATCTGTCCCAAATTTCTCACTTAGCTGTTTATACGTGTGATCACCCATAGCATAAAGCCTGCGAATCTCTAGGACTTGCTTGTCCGTCAGTTTCGAGCGCCCGTACTTCTCCCCGCAATTGTGTTCGTCATGTTCTACGGCATCGAGCATGTTGGCGGATCTGGTATCCCATCTCAAGTTCTCAACCCGATTGTCGTGCTTATTGCCGTTGTTGTGGCAACATTCCATACCAGGAGGACAGGGACCGACGAACGTCTCTAGAACAAGGCGATGGACCAGTAGTGTATTTGCAGTTCTGCCCTTGCGAAGACGAACTCGGATATATCTGTCGCGGTAACCACTGAGAATCTTGGGACTTTTGCGAAGTGAATCACATGTAAGGCCAATTTTATGCCAGGATCTTATTCGGCCTTGATCGCTGGCGTCATACAATCCTTCATATCCCGGTACTGGTTTCCATCGTTCCATAACAAAAGCCCCCTCTCGCTAGTTGGTCTGCCAGGACGCAACCTTAGGGCGTTCCCAAGCGAGAGAGGGCATTTTGTCAGTATAGGATTGTGGGACTACAAAACGCCCCTTCTCAAACATTGCATCCTGGCAAAGATATTATATCATGGGCTTGTGATTTTGTCAAATCCAGTAACTTGACAACAAGGCCAAGATATGGTATCCTACCCTTATCTCCTTTCTCCTCATTTGAGGGCCAGGCCGGGGGTATGGGCGCCCCCGGCTTGGTACGTCTAGCCATACCACGAATTGTATTGGGGTTTCCCGTCCCACAGTGAGCACCACCCGAAACTTGCCATTGTCAGATAGGGCTCTCCGGGCCTGACGAACTGGACCCGTTTGCGGATTTCGGGACCGATGAACTGGTCTGGGACTGCTATGCGGTGGTCTGACATCGAGCCGTTATCCCCGCCAATTGAC
>Ga0307379_10005270_pt1 | contig 18109 bp, 16 predicted proteins | sample UN2MG_FD_202237 | JGI IMG/M metagenome (GOLD analysis project Ga0307379, IMG submission 202237) | Soil microbial communities from Risofladan, Vaasa, Finland - UN-2 | ecosystem: Environmental > Terrestrial > Soil > Coastal area > Acid sulfate soil | place: Finland: Risofladan, Vaasa | collected... | reverse complement strand
CCTTGATCCGCCCCATTACAGCATTGATCGCACCCGCCACAGCCTGGGGCATGTTCGTGAGGCTCTGCCTCTCGCCCTCCAGCGCGCAGGGGATCGTCCCATCCATAATGTCCGTGAGGTCCTGCCCGTCGATTGCCGCCGCCATCAGACCGCCTCCCGCACCGTGAGCGCCCCGGCCTTCGAGCGCGCGACCTTGACCCCGTAGCCCACCGCCAGCTTCACATCCGGCTCCACCAGCTCCTTCAAGCCCTTGTTGGCCGCATCGAAGTGTTTGGCCGGCTCCCGGCAGGCCAGCCAGTCATCAGCCAAAGCCCCCCATTCGTTGTTGCCTTCCATGCTGACCTCCCGCATGTCATCGAGCGCGATGGCGATCATCTCGTTTGTTGGCGAGACTGGCGGCGTATCGGATTGAACGTAGGACCAGAACTCCTCCTCCCGGGCGATCAGCAGATCCTGGTAAGCTTCATCGAATTCGAGTTCGAAAAACTCCCACCGATGGTTCCCGAAGATCACCGATAGGTACCCAAGGCAGATATCCGCCACCGCCAGATAGTGTTGGACCTGGGGGTAGTAGCGGCTCACAATTTCCTCATCTTTGGCAAAGGCTGAGGTATGTTTCGCCTCGATGATGCCGCCCGGAACCCAGCCGTCGAGATTGCCCCGCATGAACTTGTGCTCCCGGTGGACCAGCCCCTCACAACCCGCGCAGAGGACCTCGATCCCGGTCCGGCGCTCGAACCACCGCAAGTTCAGATCTTCCGTTGCGATGCCGATCTGGACCTGCAATACGTCGCTCAGATCCTCCGGTTCCCGCCGACCGGTCTTCTCCTCCCACAGCTCCATCCAATCGCCTGACATGATGCGACCGGCGTCTGAGCCACCAATTCCGGCAGTTCGAGGTTCCCGCTCTAACATCCCCATCTCCCTTGTTTTGCTTTTTTACCATAAACAGCAATAATGATGAGAATTATATCAATACGCCGCGCCAGTCAATATCAAAACAATCAGGTTTGATATTGTTGATTTCATGATAACCGGCAGCCAGATCAGAGCCGCGCGTGCCCTTTTGCGTTGGTCAGGGCGAAAACTGGCGAGTGCTTCCGGTGTAAGTTGGCCCACAATCCAACGAATGGAGGCAGCATTCGGCGTGCCCCCAGGACTAACCAAAAACATACTGGCGATCAAAGAGACACTCGAAGCTGCCGGTATCGAGTTCATCGACACCAACGGGGGCGGCGCGGGGGTCCGGTTCAAAGAGCCGCAATAGCCGAGCCGAGGGAAGTGTCACGTGAGACATGCATGCGCGTTCGTCGCCCGCCGTCTTGCAATACTCCTCTTCTTCTTCAGCACGCCGCTATTAGCCGCCCCACATGCGCAATTTGAGGCTGCAGGAAGAATTCCTGCCAGAATTCTTTAAGTTGTGCCAGGCGGGTCTTTGTCGCGCGGAAAAGAAGAAGGGTTCTTCAGGGCTGCACTCACCGCGGCCGGCGTCGAGCATCGCTGGAATACACGATAAAATAGTATTTATACTATTATTTTCAATCGTAGTGAAGGGGCTCAACTGTAAATCAGCTGTATTAACAGTTGGAGCAGTTGAGATTGCTTTCCCGCGGCACCCTGTGGCGCGCCATTGCCAAAATCAGTCTTGAGAAGATGGCACCTCAGGTGAGGTGAGGGTTTGGCGCGGCCTGATGAACCGCCGGACGACGATTCTGCAGAACGGTTCTGCCGCATTGGCTTTAGTTCGACGAGCAACTTCAACTAAAGGTAACTGAAGGGACGATATCGGATTGCCGAGACTGCTGAAGCCCTCGGGAATCATCCGGTGTTTACCCAAGTCTGACGCCACGTCGGGCGACATTAGGACAACAGTCGTTGGTGGAATTGCTGATTAGTGTCGGGCCAGGCCACGGCCAGCGATGGTGTGAAGCCCGACGCTACCTGCCGATCTTCTTGATCGTCTCGCTCGTGCTGTGGCCGGGCTTCAGCTTGGCGAGCAGGACCTTGCCGCCATAGTCTTTCACGATTTTCGCGCCGACCACTTCGTCCATCACATAGTCCGCGCCCTTGACCAGCAGGTCTGGCTTGAGCGCCTCGATCAGTCGCTCGGGAGTGTCCTCGACAAACGGGACGACCAGATCGACGTTCGCGAGCGAGCCAAGGACCGTGCTCCGCGCCGCCTCGTTCTGGACCGGCCGCCCCTTGCCCTTGAGGCGGGTCACCGAGGCGTCGTCGTTGAGCCCCACGATCAGCCGGTCGCAAGCGGTCCGCGCCTGGGCCAGCAACGAGATGTGGCCGGGATGCAAGAGATCAAAGCAGCCGTTTGTGAAGCCGATCCTGAACCCCAGCGCTCGCCAGGCCGCGACCTTCTCCAGCGCCTCGTCGAGCGACACAACCTTGCGTTCGCCGGCATGCAGATCCTGGCGCAACAGCGCGGCCGCGATCTCGTCACGGCTGGCGACCGCGGTTCCGGCCTTGCCGACGACGATCCCCGCCGCGATATTGGCCAGGCGGGCGGCCTCCACCAGCGGCGCATCCACCGCCAGCGCCGCGGCGACGGCCGCGATCACCGTATCGCCTGCTCCGGAGACGTCGAAGACTTCGCGCGCCTGAGCGGCCAGATGTTGCGGCTTTTTCTTGCCGTCAAGCAAGGTCATGCCGTCGGGTCCGCGGGTCGCCAACACGGCCTCGATGCCGCAGCCTTTAGCGAGTCGCCGCGCCGCGCCAACAATGCTGTCTTCGTCGTCAGTTGTATGCTTGGTTGCTTCGGCCAATTCCTTGCGGTTGGGCGTGATCAGCCGGGCGCCGCGATAGCGGCCGTAATCGTGCCCCTTGGGATCGACGAGCACCGGCCGCCCGGCCTTTCGTGCCGCCGCCACGATGGCGCCGATCGCTTTGGGTGTCAGCGTGCCCTTGCCGTAATCGGAGAGCACCACGACGCTCGATGTTTTCAGACCCCGGGTCACCCGCCGGATCAGTTCGGCCTCGACGTCGCCGACGACCGGGTGGCCGCTCTCGCGGTCCGCGCGCAGAACCTGCTGGCGTCCGACGACAAACCGCGTCTTGAGGGTGGTTTCCCGGTTTCGGTCAACGATCAGATCCGCCCGCAGGCCCTTTAGCGCGCCCGCGAGCGCTGTCACCGTCTTGCCGATCTTGTCATTGCCGACCACCGCCACGAAATGCGTCGTGGCGCCGAGCGCGGCCAGATTGCGGGCGACATTGCCCGCCCCGCCCAGCATGTCCGTTTCGCTCTTCACCCGCATCACTGGGACCGGAGCCTCGGGCGAAATGCGGTCGACCTCGCCGTCGATGAACCGGTCGAGCATGAGATCGCCAACGACCAAGACCTTGGCGTTCGGTAACGCTTCAATGAGCGCGGCGAGGTCGGAGCGTCCAGTCATCCTGCCGGTCCGACCGTCACACCAGGCCAAGTCTTTGTTCGAGCGCCCCGCACAGCATCTGGCCCAGCATGATGTGCATCTCCTGTACCCGCGCGGTGTTCGTCGAGGGCACGATGAGCAGCGGATCGGCAAGGCCAACCATATCGCCTCCGTCGCCGCCGCCCAGGCCGGCAGCGGTGATCTCCAACGCCCGCGCCGCTTTCAATCCCTCGATCACATTGGCGCTGCGGCCTGATGTGCTGATCGCGATCGCCACGTCGCCCGGACGGCCGAGCGCCTGGATTTGCCGGGCGAAGAGCTGCGTGAATCCGAGGTCGTTGCCGATCGCGGTGAGTGCGGAACTGTCCGTGGTCAGCGCCAGCGCCGCCAGCGGTGCCCGGTCCTGGCTGAACCGCACGGTGAGCTCGGTTGCCAGATGCTGAGCGTCGGCGGCGCTGCCGCCATTGCCGAAGAACATCAACTTGCCGCCGTGGCTTAGGGTCTCGGCGCAGCGCTCAACGAGCACCGCCAGCCCCACGCGGGCAACACTCTGGGTCGCGTGGAACACCTCGTCATGCTCAGCGAACGCGCGGGTCAGATAGTCGTCGAGATCAAAGCCGGCCATGTGTCGATTGGCTAGAGTATTGTGGCGCACGGTTCAAGCGGGAAGCGGCGTCCCGTACGCGAACTTTCCCCTGATCGCGGGGCCTAGTGTAGACTATATAGCCATGTCGTCGCGAACCGATCTCGATCTCACCGCCATCAAGGCCGCGCTGGAGCTGGAACAGGCCGAGCTGATCACTATCAGCGCCGCGGCGGCAGATGAACGCCGGCCGGTCGAACTCGACCAGCAAAGCGTCGGGCGGCTGTCGCGCATGGATGCGCTGCAGGTGCAGGCGATGGCCCAGGCCACCGAAGTTCGCCGTCAGGTCCGCGGACTGCGGATCAAGGCGGCCCTCGCCCGGCTCGAGGCCGGAGAGTACAGCTATTGTGTGGAATGCGGCGACGAGATCCCGGCCGCGCGGCTGGACATCGATCCGACGAGCCCGCGCTGCATCGACTGCTCGAAATAGAGCCCATGGCCCTGCGTCGCTTCGATGAGGTCAGCTGTTTCGACGATTACCGTGTCGGCGACCGGTTCGTCACCGAGCCACTGACGATCACGCGCGAGGATTTGCTGGCCTATGTGGAACGCCACGGCCCGGTGCCGGTGCGCGCCTATGAAGGCCGGGACCCCGATCTCGGGCGCGAGATGTTTCCAGATCTCGCCACGCTGTGCCTCTGTTTCAGCTATCTGATCCGTGCAGGCTTTTTGCGCGGCCATGGCATGAGCTCGCCGGGGCTTGCCTATCTTCGATGCCCCGAGCCTGTCGAGCCGGGCGACCGTGTTCGGGTCGAGCTCGAATGCCTGGAATCCCGCCCGTCGAGCACCCGCGACGACCGCGGTTACGTGACTTTCAAAGTGCAGATGATCGCCGAGCGCGGCGCGGTGCTTGTCGAATTTGAGGTGGCCGAGGTCGTGGCGCGGCAAAACGCCCTTGCACAGTAGGCAGCGGACAGAGACTAACGCTCGCGGAACGCCTCGCTCTTAAGCTTCAGCACCGGTTTCATCAGATAGTGCATCACCGTGCGCTCGCCGGTGCGAATGTCGACGGTCGCCTGCATGCCCGGCGTGATCGGCAGCTTCACGCCCCCTTCGCCCAGATAGGCGTGCTTGGTCTTGATGATTACGCGAAAGTAGGGATTGCCGCTGCGCGCATCGTTAGCATCGGCGGCGATGTGGCTGACACTGCCCTCGAGGCCCCCGTAGCGGATGTATTCGTAGGTACTGATCTTGACGATCGCGGGTTGTCCTACCTTCACGTAGCCCCGGTCGGTCGGGCTCAAGCGCGCCTCGATCACCAGCGAATCATCGGTGGGCACGATCTCCATGATCGGATCGCCCGGCTTCACCACACCGCCGATCGTGTGATAGCGCAAGTTCTTCACCACGCCGGTGATCGGGCTTTTGATCTCGGTCCGGCGCTTCTGGTCGGTGGCGCGCGCAAAAAGCTCTTGTACGCGAGCGATCTCGCCTTCGAGTTCCGCTAGCGTTTCCGAAGCCGCGCGTCGGAAGCGCAAATTGATCTCCTCCAGCCTTCCGCGCGCTTCCTTGAGCGCGGCCTCCGACTTTGGCACCGATTCCTCCAGCACCGACAATTCGCCTTCGAGTCGGCGGACAATCCGCAGGCGCTCCAGATGTTCGAGCTTCGAGGTCAGGCCCTGCGACACCAGCGAGAGCGACATCGCGAAAGCCTGGCGGGCCAGCTTGAGATCGGTCGCGATGGTGCGGCGCTTGGCCGACAGCTCGCGGACCTCGCGCTCGCGCTGCACCACCTGCGAGCCCAGGGCGCTCAGCGCGCTCGCAAGCTCGCGCTGCCGCGCCAGGAATGCCCGCCGTTCGCTGCGAGCTACATCGTTGCGACGCTTGGCGATCACCGGATCGAAGGTGAGCCTGGTGCCGTCGGCTTCCGCAGACAGGCGCGCCCGCTTCAGCAGCATCGCATCGAGCTGGGCGCGAAGCCCCGCCGGGTTGAGGTCGCCCGCGCCGAGATTGAGCGAGACCAGCGCCGTGCCCGCCTTCACGATGCTCCCCTCCTCGACATGGATGCTGCGGATGATGCCGCCTTCCAAATGTTGGATGACCTTGACGCTGCTTTGCGGGACGACCTCGCCTGGTGCGCTCGCCACTTCGTTGAGGCGCGCGAAGTTGGCCCACAGGAAGAAGGCGATCACGAAGACCATGGCAATGCGGCCGATCGCGATGCCCTTACGCTTGCCAATCAGGCTCGCGATGCCGGGCCGCGCCTCCGCGGCGATGGTAAGCGAGGGCGTCGCGGGTCCGCGCCTTACGCGCCGCGCGGGAGGTGCGGTCCGCTCTTGCGGGGCCGCATCGTGCGTGTCGGGGCTCGTCATGCGCTTCGCTTCTCCGGAAACGGCGTCGGCGGGTTGGGGAAGAGCCGGCCGAGCACTTCGGCGGTGGGTCCGGCCATGGCGAGCTTGCCGTTCTCCATCGCCATGATGTTGTTGCACGCCGTCAGAAGGACCTGGCTATGAGTGACGACGAGGATCGTGTGGTCGCGCGCGAGCGTGGCCAGTGAGCGCGTGAGCTCTTCCTGGGCCTGGCGGTCGAGATTGCTCGAAGGCTCGTCCAGGAGAACAATCGGCGGGTCGCCCACGAGCGCGCGGGCGACGGCGATGCGCTGGCGGATCCCCGCCGAGAGGCGGGCCCCTGCTTCCCCGATATCGGTGTCGTAGCCGTCGGGCAGGTCTATTACATAGCTATGTAAGCCCGCCGTCTTGGCGGCGCGCACGATCTCCTCGTCGCCGGCGAGCGCGTCGCGCTGGGCGAGGTTGCTGCGGATGGTGCCGGCGAAGAGCACGCATTCCTGGGGCACGTAACCGATCCACTCGGCGAGCTGCGCGCGGCCATACTGCGCGATATCGGCGTCGTCGAGGAGGACGCGGCCCTTGCCGGGCGCATAAAGCCCGAGGGCGAGCTTGAGCAGCGTGCTCTTGCCGCTGCCGTTCTTGCCGACGATGCCGAGCATGCCGGAAGGGCCCATCTTGACGTTCAACTGGTCGACTGCGGGCGGGCCGTCTTCGGTGTAGCCGAAGGTGAGGTCCTCGAAGGTCAACTTGCCTTTGGGCCGGTCTGCGGAGACCGCGTCGGCTTGGCGGTCCTCGGCAAGCGTGAAGGCCTCACCCAGCCGGACCGCCGCATCTCTGGCCGAGATCATGTTGCGCCAGTTGCCGACCAGCTGCTGGAAAGGCCCCACAATACGGAAGCTCAGGATGTTGGCGGCGATCAAAGCACCTATCGTGAGCTCCTTGTTGACAATGGAAATGGCGCCGACTGTGGTCAGCAGCACGGTCGTGAATACTGTGAGGCCGGTGCTCATATTGACGTAGCGGTCGGTCTTGCCGCCGCGGTCGATGGCGTGCTCGATCGCTCCGGTCTGCCGGTCCTCCCAGAGCGGCCGCAGGGCAGGGCCGGTCGCGAGCGCCTTCACGGTCGTTCGCCCCGCGATGAGCTCGGTGACCAGCGCGTCGCGCCCGTATCCGACCGCCCGCTCGGCCGTGCTCGCCCGCCGCAGCACCGACGCCGCACGCCAGGCAACAAACAGAAAGACCGGCAGCATCAGCAGGATCACCCAGGCCACGGGCTGGGCAATCACAAACATGAAGGCCAGGAAGATCACTGCAAAAGGAAGGTCCGCCAGTAGCACCGCCGTGCCGCCGGAAAAAGCGTTGCGGACGGTCTCAGTGTCGCGGAAGAGGGCGTGCCAGTAGGCTGCCGTCCGGCTCTCCAGCGTGCGCAGCGGTACCGCGAGCAGCTTGTCGAACAGCCGCTGGCCCATCGCCAGATCGAAGCGCAGCGCCACGCGCTGCAAGAGGCGGCTGCGCGACTGGCGCAGAATGAAATCAAAGACGATTGCGACCATCATCCCGATTGCCAGACCCTGCAGCGTCGTGAAGCCGGCATAGAGCACCACGCGGTCATAGACCTGCAGCACGAAGACCGGCACCGCGAGGGCCAGAATATTAATGAACAGCGAGGTCGCCGCGATCTCGGCGAAGATCGGGCGCAAGGGCTTCAGCAGCGGCCGCAGCCAGCCACGCCCGGCCCCGCCTTCATCTCTGGCTGTCGCGTCGTCGCTCATAGGGTCCGCCCGCCGCCCGAAATCGGGCGTCGTTGTTGCCTGGTCGTCGTTACGTGCCAGTCTGTCGAGCGACCGGTTTCGGATCTGTTAACAGGCATTAACCATTCGCCGCCATCTGGCCTGGTCGTCGGCCTGACGCGATCAATCCGATCGGCGCTGCGCATCCTAACGTCAGCGGCTGAGACTGCGCATCGCTTGCCTGGACCGCATCCGCGCCCGCGCTGGCGAGGACGGTATAGCCGGGTGCAGCCCCATTGGCGTCGTAGATTAATGCGCCGTTGCCGTCCACTATCACCGATGGCGCGCAGTTCTGGGCGGTCCGCACCAGATCGTCGCCGTCGCGTGTGCATTCGGCGGTCAGCAGAAGGGCATCGAAGGGGACCGTGATCCGGCTGGCGGCCGCGGCGTCGAGAACCACGACGCCCGCATTTGACCCAAGCGCATCAGACCCGTCGACCGTGGGACTGAATATGGTAAACGGGCCACCGTTTCCGTCAGCACTCAACGCGCTACCCCGGTCCCTAGTGTTTCACGCCAGTCGGCAAAGTCATTTTGTAATACGAACTTATTGTGCCAAATTAGTACTCCCGTGACTATGATGAATGACTGCAAAGGTTAATTTGTTGGCCGTCCAGTCACAGTCGTGTACGCTTTTGCCAATGGGTAGAACATATCCAGGCAATACGGCCTCAGAACGGCATTTCAAGCCGCGCAAGAGGGGGGCGGGATTTGAGCTCTGGTATCGGGAACGATCTGCGCGACCGCCGAGCTACTGAAGCGATCGGCGGCGCAGTTCAGGGACGGCCAGTTTCGGCCCGGGTAGTTGTGCGCGCAGTTTGCCGGGCATCACTGGGCGTTGTCCTTGCCGCCTTGGTCGGGACCGGCCCGGCCGCTGCATTTCCACAATCATCGATAGTAAAAGTTGCCGATGCCTGGCACACGAGCGGGCTTGTCCACCTGGCCGCCGCCAAGCGCCGTGCAGCCGGGAAGGTCGTCCGGCCTTCACGCCGCGCCGCAAAGCACCGCGGATCGCGTGCCGGCCGGCGGATCGCCGAGCAAACCGGAGCGGGCAGCCTCAATGACGAACTGGTACACATGCTCCGAACGCACCCGCGATTGCTTGCCGGGCAAGAGCGCGTTAAGGCCGCCGCGGCCGGCGTCCGCGAAGCATGGGGACCGTATTTCCCGCGGGTGAATATCGATGGGAATATCGGCCATGCGTATGTCGACAGCCCGGCGCGCCGTTCCTCGCCGGGCAAGCCGTTTCGCGGTGGGACGAACTCAGTCGGCGGCGAACTCCGCTTGAACGTGTTCGACGGTTTCGGCAAAGACGCGAACCTCAGTCAGGCACGGCTGCGGCGGCTAACCGCGGGGCTTGAGCACGAGGCGCAGAGGCAGCAGACGTTGTTCCGGGGGATCACCGCCTACCTCAATGTGCTGCGGCAAGGAAAGTTATTGGAGCTTGCGCGGCTGAGCGAACAAATCATTATGCGGCAACTGCGGTTGGAGGATGAGCGGGTCCGGCGTGGCTCGGGGCTCACGGTCGACGTGCTGCAATCGAAGTCGCGGCTCCAGTTAGCCAAGACGCTGCGCGTCCAGGTCGAGGGCGACCAGCACACTGCGACATCGCGCTACATCCAGGTTTTCGGCCACACGCCGCGCACGGGTCTCATGCGCGACCCCGTGCCGCCGGCGACTACACTGCCCAAAACGCTTGAGCTTGCGCTGAGCGAGGCCAAGACCGACAACCCGAGCCTAAAAAAAGCGGCGCGCGAGATCGACATCGCCGATCAGCGCCGCCGGGCCGCAGCGTCGCCGCTCTTCCCGCGTATTGACTTGGTAATTGAGGGGCGGCGCGACAGCAGCGTCGATGGTATCCCCGGTATTCGGAGCGACTACGCCTTCCTGGTAAAAATGACCTGGGAACTGTTCAATGGCTTTGCGACGCAGTCCCGCGTGATCAAGGCGGCGCGCCTGCGCGCGGCGGCACAGAACGATCACCGCTTCGTGCACCGCGAAGTCGCCGACGAGGCGCGCATCGCCTGGCACCGGCTGCGCACCGAACGCCAGCGCGAAGAGCTGCTGGCAAATGCGATCAATATTGCGGAGGCTGTGTTCCGAGCGCGCAGGCGGTTACGCGCCGCGGGCAAGGAGACCGTGATCAACGTGCTCGACGCCGAGACTGAGTTGAACCGGGCCCGCCTCCAGCACACCGCAGCGCGCTACGATGCGGCGCTGGCTGTCTACCGGCTCCATTTCACGCTGGGGCAGTTGACCCCATCGACATTGGGCCTGCCGGGGCCAAAAACGCCGTGATCTCCTGGCGCCTGCCGACCTGAGGCGTGCTCAGAGATGGCGCCGGCCGGATCAGGCCGCGTGCGATTTCATGCGTTTTTGGAAGATGTTGTAGTATCCGTCGAGCCGTCCATCGGCGAGACCGCGGCACTCGGCGATCAGACTGCCGAGTATGGCCCATTTCTCGTCGCGCGCCGCCGTCAGCATGTCGTAATTGCGCGCCTTGAGCTTGGCAAATTCGGGCGATGCAGCATAAGTTTCATCGCCGAACAGGCCGAAGATCCGCGAGGCCTCGGTCTTACCTTTCACCTTCACCAAGTCCAGCTCCATGGTCGCGAGATTGGGCACCAGCGCTTGCGTGTTGTCGCCGATGATGATCTCGACGCCGTACTCTTTGGTGGCGCTTTCCAGCCGCGCGGCGAGGTTCACCGCGTCGCCCAGCACTGAATAATCAAAGCGCTGCATCGATCCCATATTGCCGACCGAGCACTGGCCGGTATTGATGCCTATGCCGATCTTGATCGGAATATGCGGCCGTCCACCCGACGCGGCCAGCTCGACGCCCTCCGCGTTGAATGTCTTCAGCGCCTCCAGCATGCCGAGTGCGGCGCGGCAGCTGTGCGCGGCGTGGTGCAGATCGTCGAGAGGCGCGTTCCAGAACGCCATGATTGCGTCACCGATATACTTGTCGATGGTGCCGTTATTTTCGAGGATTACCCCGGTCATCGGCGTCAGATAATCGTTAATGAGCCCGGTCAGTGCAGCCGCGTCGAGCCCCTCGGAGATCGTCGTGAAGCCGCGGATGTCGGAGAAGAGGATGCTCAATTCCTTGGTCTCGCCGCCGAGGACGAGGCGCTCTGGCTGTTCTGCGAGCTGCTCGACGAGGGCCGGTGACATGTAGCGACTGAAGGCGGAGCGTACCTGGCGCTTGGAACGCTCCTCGCCGACGTAGTTCATATAGGCGAGCACAGCGTAGACGGCAAAAGTGGTGGCCGCCGGGAAGGTCAGATCGAGCAGCAGGCCCTTTTCGGCGAAGGCGTACCAGAACCCGCCAGCGCTCACCGCTACTCCGACGAAGCCAATAATGAGCGAGCGGATCGGGCCGAGCAGCGGCACGACTAAGATCAACAGCAGCGAGATCAGCGCCGTGAGCACGATCTCCGCGCCCGTGGTCCAGAAGGGCCGGGTCAGGAAAGTTTTGGATATCATGTTCTCGATGACGAAGGCTTGGGCCTCGACCCCCGGGATGGCCGCTTCGAGTGGCGTTGCCTTGATGTCGCGCAGGCCAACCGCCGAGGCACCGACCAGGACGAGCTTGCCGCGCAGAAGCGCCCGCGGTGCCTTTTCCGACAGCACGTCCATGGCTGAGACATAACGGCTGCGGTCGCTCTTGCGGAAGTGGATCCAGAAGTGGCCGTCGCGGTCGGTGGGTACTTTCACCTGCCCGCGAACGCCGCGGAGAATAAGGCCGGTGAGCCCGGCTGGTCCCGTGTCGGTGGCGTAGGCCCGCCCGCCGGTAGCCACGCGCAGCATCTCAACCGCTAGCGAGGGTAAGATGTCCTCGCCGACCCGGCTGACCAGCGGCACACGCCGAGTAATGCCGTCCAACTCGGGCTTGACGGTGATCATGCCGACCCCGCGCGCCGCCTTCTCCAGCGGCGCGATGTTGCGGATCAATCCCGGGAAGTTGAGCAAGTAGGGCCGCGGATCCGTGCCCCGCTCGCCGTGGGGCGCAGTCCGAGGCGGGGTCGCGCTCTTGAGGCCGGCGCGCTCAAAGCCTGATTGGCCAAGCACGACCAATGCCTGCCCCATCGCGGTCGCCATCACCGCGTCATTGTCCGGCAAGCGCATAAGCACCTTGACAAGATCCGGTTCGAGGCCGCGCAGCGTCTTCAGAAACAGAGCCGGCGAGGTGCGATCGGGCTCCGCGAAGATCACGTCGAAGCCGATCACGACGGCCCCCGCAGCACGCAGTTTCAAGATCAAATCGGCGATCACCGTTCGCGGCCAGGGCCATTGACCGATGCTAGCGAGGCTCTCCTCGTCGATCTCCACGATGGTGATCTTGAAGGCCGGCGTCTTGGAGGGTTTCAGGACCTGGGCGACGTCGAACTGCTTGTAGCGCAGGATCTCGACAAGTGCGGGGTCCCAGTAGCGGACGCCGATGGCGAGGACGAGGATGGCGAGCGCCCAAAGACGCTCGACCAGCCGGAGTCTCGCCCCGGACCCCCCGCCGAATAGCCTCGGGAACCGCATCGACACCGAACTCCCGTTTCAATGCGGAAGACGCCGCCGCCGGCCCATCTCCGCTCCATGACGCGATGATGCCCGCATGGCCGCCGGGTGACAATGCCTGGCCGCCGATCTGCACCCGCACACATCGTCGTGGTAAACTGCCGCTGCAATCTCGATTTGGTGTCGTCGGACCAAGTGTTGTTAGTTTGACGTTTGGGTTTTGACGACTAACATTTGCCCATGGACTGTATGTGCCTGCCCGTAGCAATCAGGTGCTGACGATGATCGCCCGCCCGCCCGGACGCTCGCGCCGCCGCAACAGCACCCTGGTACCAGTGGTGCGCACCGAGCCCGTCTCTCCCCATGAAGCGCCGGTCGAGCTGATCGCGCGCAACAAATGGGCCTACCCGGTCAATCCGATGTCGGTCGGCATGGACTGGGGGCGGCGGGGATATACCTGCGATCGGATCGCCGATCCGCCGGACAAGGAATGGCGGGACTTTGTGCATGAAACCAACGAGTTGATCGTGGTTCTCGACGGCCGTCTCGAAATCGAAGTCGACATCGACGGTGACATCCAGCGATTTGACGTTATGACTGGCGACGAGCTATTCGTGCCGGGCGGCGCGAACCATACCGTGCGCAACATGCATTCCGGGACCACCAGGTGGCTCTACGGATACCAGGCGCCAAGTCGCGGCTTCCGGTCGTTCTGATGGGCGGCTTTGCGCCTACCTTCCGCCCCATTTTCACCCTAGCCTGTTGTCTTCGCCGGTCTCCTGCGCTCAACTGTTCTGGGGCGGTCGGGAGCGCATGCCCGCGCAGATTGATGAGTTTGAAATGACCGACAGCAGCGACTGGGAGTTCCCCGAAGAGGTTCGTCCGCGCGCGGATGGCCTTTCCTATGACTTGGAAACAGCGCTTTCCTCGGTGCTCGAATTGCGAGCGGAGATTCCCGCGGACGCTTTCACGGCCTCGATTCTGGGCACCGAGCGCGCCGGCAACGCCGTCGCCATCGACGACAACGGCCTTGTCCTCACGATCGGTTACCTGATCACCGAGGCGTCCACGGTCTGGCTTGTATCCAATGACGGCGGCGCCGTGGGCGGTCATGTCGTCGCCTACGATTACGACACCGGCTTCGGTCTGGTTCAGGCGCTGGGGCGTCTGGGCGTGCCGGCCCTGCCGTTCGGCAGTGCGCGGGGCTGCGGCGTGGGCGACGACGTCGTCGTGGCCGGCGCGGGCGGATCGCGGCATGCCCTGCAGACCAAGATCGTGTCCAAGCGCGAGTTCGCCGGCTATTGGGAATACGTGCTCGACGAGGCGATCTTCACCGCGCCGGCCCATCCCAACTGGGGCGGCACCGCGCTGATCAGCCCATCGGGCGAGCTGCAGGGTATCGGCTCGCTGTTCGTCCAGAATGCGCGCGGCGGCGAAGCGCGCGTCGACGGAAACATGATCGTGCCGATCGATCTGCTGCCGCCCATCCTCGATGACCTCAAGAACGGCGCGGCGGCCGATCGCCCGGCCCGGCCCTGGCTTGGCTTTTACGTTGCGGAGGCCGAAGAACGCCAGGTCGTGGTCGGCCTTGCCGAGGGCGGACCGGCCGACCGGGCCGGTGTGCGCGTCGGCGATGTCGTGGTTGAGGTCGGCGGCGCGCCGGTTGGCGATCTGGCCGACCTTTTTCGCAGCATCTGGGCGCTTGGCACGGCGGGGAGTGAAATCGCCCTCACATTGTGGCGCGACGGTGAGCCGATTCGGCTGGGGGTCGTATCGGGTAATCGGAATGACTTTCTCAAATCACCACGAATGCATTGATCAATCGGTGCAACGACCGGATCCGGCAAGCCTTGCACGGAAAAGCCGCGCCATGGCGCTGAACGCGCCACTGGCGGGTTTTGCCGCCTTGCTCGTTGTCCTGGGCTTGGCCACGCAGGCGGCGGCCCAGGCCGCACCTCCGGCGTCGCGCCGCGGCGGCGTGCCATCGCTGGCACCGCTGGTGAACCGGGTGACGCCGGCGGTCGTCAATATAGCGACCCGTGGCCGGGTACGCGGCGGCGGGTCGAGTGAAGGCGAGTCGGAAAGAGGTCCGTCGAGCAGCCAGCGCCGCGTCGCCGGGATCGGCTCGGGCGTCATTGTCGATGCAAAGAACGGCTACGTGCTGACGAACCACCATGTTGTCCGCCGCGCCGATCAGATCCTGGTTCGCCTGAAAGACGGCCGTGTGCTGCGTGCCCGCGTGATCGGGTCCGATGCCGGCACCGATATTGCAGTCCTGCAAATTCGTGCGAGTGGGCTGGCGGCGCTGCCGCTCGGCGATTCCGACAAGCTTCAGGTCGGCGATTATGTGCTGGCGGTCGGCAATCCCTTCGGGCTCGGTCAGACCGTGACCATGGGTATCGTCAGCGCCCTCGGCCGGACCGGCCTCAGCCCGCGCGGCTACGAGAACTACATCCAGACCGACGCCTCGATCAATCCCGGCAATTCGGGAGGACCGCTGGTCGATTTGCGGGGCCGGGTGGTCGGCATCAATGCCGCGATCATTGGCCGGCGCACCGGGGGGACGGGAATCGGTTTCGCGATCCCGACGAACATGGCCCGGCGAGTGATGTACCAGATCCTGCGTTACGGGAACATCCGGCGCGGCCGGCTTGGCGTCGTCATCCAGGATCTCACGCCGGCGGTGGCCCGGCAGATTGGTGTTCCGATCGGTCCTGGCGCGGTGGTCCGCGAGGTTCAGCCAAACACCGCCGCGGCGCGCGCCGGTATTCGCCAGTGGGACCTCATCGTCGCCGTGGACGGCGCGCGGGTGCGCGATGCCGGTGGTTTGCGCAGCCGCATCGGAACCATGCGGGTCGGCGACCGCGTGCGTCTTCGCGTGGTGCGGGCCAAGGTGCCGCGCACGATTTCGGTCGTGATCGGCCCGGCGGCGCGGTGATGCTGGATATGCGTTCGGGCCGATCCCGCAGAATGCGTCGGCGCTCAGCCGCCGACCTGGCCGGACTTCAACTCTCTTAGTTTCCGCTCTGCCTCGGCTCCGTCAGCGATCCCCTGCTTGCGGTCGAGGGGAACCGCTTCCATTTGGTCGGCGCGAGGCAGACGTTCTGGCGGATAGACGGCAAGCGGCCGGGTGCTGCGCTGCTTGCGGTCAAGATGCAGGTCGCCCTCATTGGTGCCGGAAACCGGTCGCACGACCTCGTCGTCAACCCGCTCGAGATCGAGCCACCAGCGCTTGACGGGATTGCGCACGCCGTATTTCATCCGGTCGTCCAGCCAGATGAGGAGGGGATGCGTCCACTTCCATTTGATCGCCATCCACATGGCGATCCGATGCGCCATCAGCCCTTCCTTGTTCCACGGGCACATCTTCATGCAGCGCCCGCAGGCCGAGCCCTTCTGATTGGTCACCCGGTAGGTGACGCATTTGCCGACGTCGGGCTTCCAGATCTCATAGCCGTTGTAGAGCACCTTGGGACCGTAGGGGATCGCTTGCGCCGGGCATTCGCGGGCGCATTTCTGGCATTTCTCGCAGAAATTCTGGAGGTTGAAGTCGATCGGCTTGTCGGGCTCCAGCGGCAGGTCGGTGGTGATGACCGCCGTCTTGTGGCGCGGCCCCAGGAAGGGGTTGAGGATCACCTCGCCTATGCGGCTGAGTTCGCCCAGCCCCGCCAGCAGCATCAGCGGCACCTGCTGGACGTCGCCATCGGCATTGGAATGCGACTGCGCCTCGTAGCCCAGCCGGCGGATATAGTCGGCGGTCACGGTGGTGATTGTCGAGCCCTTGAGATAGGCCCGATAGCTCTGCGCGCCGGAGATCCAGTCGTCGCCCGACGATCCCTCCATCGTGTCCCAGCCCTGGTCGAGCGCCACCACAATTGCGTATTTGTGCCGGGTCGTGATCGGCTCGCCGTCCATGCCGTGCGAGAACCAGGCCCAGTCGGGCATCTCGCATATCCCGACCAGATCGGCGTCGAGGAAATGGCACAGCGCCTTGATATGCTCCGACATCGCCTTGGGATCGTTGGGGATCGGTGCCTTGGTGGGGGCGGGCTTGCCGCGGTGGAGCGGCACCTGTTTCCAGTGGACCCGGCCCATCGCCGCGCTGAGGGGATATTTGGTGACGAAGCGCTTGATCTCCTCGCCGGCCCGCTCGCCGATATCGCCGTAAAATGCGCGTACGAAAAACCCGGCGCGCTTGGGCACCGACTTCACCTGATCGGTGATCAGCGTGGTGGTCTTGTCCACCCGCCGGATTTTTTCCATCGGGTAGCGACCAAGATGCATCGGCCGTTTCTTGCGCGAGAACAAGGAGAGCATGAGCGAACCCCGCCGGAGCGATGATGAGGAGTTCCAAACTAGTATCATATGATATTAATTGCAATGCGGGCCGGCGGTCGAGTGGTGTCTCAGTTCGAATTTCCGCCGACGCAACACTCTGAAAGCGCGCTTTCCAGCGGTTCATGTCCGCTCTACGCCCAGTGGCGGACATTGGCGCTGGGTCACGGGCGCGTTTGCTTCTGATCCTAATGGGACATTCGACACGACTGCAGCAATGTCCGTGTCTGACCGGTGGTGGAATTTCGGCTTCCGGTTTGATGCCGTTCTGGGCGTGCGCGATACAGGTTCCCAGCTGCAGGCGGCATTGCGGAGCGGCTAACGCTATCAGTCACGATTGGTTGGCATAGCAACTCAGTATCTTGTCGCTTGTCTCCACAAACAAACCGGCTGGGAACGGTTGTCCCCAGCCGGCCTGATGGTTATCCGTCCTCCAGGTATCAGCAGGGGCGCCGCACGGTCACATAGGTCTGCGGCCCAACGCGTTTGCGCTCGTAGCAGACCTTCGGGGTAGTCAGTCGGGGCCCCACCTTACGGCCGCCAATAAACCCCTTTCTTGGGTGTTCTATGAACGGCCCCTTGTTGAAACTGCCAATCCCCCCAATAGCCCGTGAAGGGAGCAGGTCAGCGTAAGCCGGCGAACCGGCCGTAGCTTGAGCCGGCGAAACGGCCGTAGCGAAAGCTGGCGAACCGGCCATGGCGACGGTGGAAATGGCGGCAAACGCCGCCGCGATAAGAGTGTTCTTCTTCATGATCTTTGTCCTTTTGGTTTCCATAGGTCGCCAATGCCCAGTTCAGGTACTTGGCTTAGACCTAGATTGATGAAATCAGGTTTTCAGTGATCCGCGTCACGCGTAACGCCAGGATGTCTACCGATTTTGGAAACGAGACACGCCAGGCACCTTCGGTTTTCCGTGCGGCGAATTCGGATGGATTTGCGGACGCTCGAAGCAATACCTTTCGGTGACATGCGTACAAATTTGGTAGCCACCCTTGTGCCCAGGGCGACAAATCCGCCGGTTGCGGGTCCGACAAATCTGAGTGCTGCTGCCATAGGCTGCGTTCGCGGTGGCACAATTTACGCGCTGCCAATCTGAAGCCTCCATGGCGTTGGTCGATGCGTGAGCAGCGCCGGTGGAAATGGCAAGGGTGGCTGTGAGT
>Ga0307379_10005267_pt1 | contig 18114 bp, 14 predicted proteins | sample UN2MG_FD_202237 | JGI IMG/M metagenome (GOLD analysis project Ga0307379, IMG submission 202237) | Soil microbial communities from Risofladan, Vaasa, Finland - UN-2 | ecosystem: Environmental > Terrestrial > Soil > Coastal area > Acid sulfate soil | place: Finland: Risofladan, Vaasa | collected... | reverse complement strand
GTTACCACCATCGCCGCTTGGTTTGGCATGAACGATATTGCCTCGGCCAAGGCGTCGTTCAGCGAGCAGGCGATCATCTTCCAACGCAAGCACAACTGGATCATGTGCTGGCTCTACACCGGAACCTTCGGATCCTTCATCGGCTATTCCGCTGGCTTTCCGCTCCTTGCCAAAACTCAGTTCCCCGACGTGAACTCACTGCCCTTCATCTTCGTGGGGCCACTGGTCGGCGCCCTGTCACGGGCCGCCACCGGCTGGATCTCCGACCGCTGGGGCGGCGGGCGCGTCACCTTGTGGGTGTTCGTGGTGATGATCGCCGCGGTCGGAGGCGTACTGTTTTTCCTCGGGATCAAGGATCAGCCGGGCGCCTTCTGGGGCTTCTTCGCGATGTTCCTCGTGTTGTTCTTCGCCACTGGCGTCGGCAACGCCTCGACCTTCCAGATGATCCCGGCGATCATGCGCAAGGAAATCGGCCGTCTCATGCCGGAGTCCTCGGCTGCCGATCAAACCCGTAACGCCGACAAGGAATCCGCCGCGATTATCGGCTTCACCTCGGCGCTAGCGGCATACGGTGCCTTCTTCATCCCCAAAGCCTATGGCAGCTCGATCGGCGCGACCGGCGGACCCGAGCTCGCGCTGTGGGGCTTTGTCGTCTTTTACGCCACCTGCGTTGCCGCCACTTGGTGGTTCTACACCCGCCGCGGCGGTCTGCTCTACGACATCGAACGCGGTGGTCCTTCGAGCCAGGGGGACGGGCGCAAGAAGGCGCGCGCCGGCAAACCCGTCCGCGTAGCAGTACCAGCAGGTGGTAGCAAATGACATCAGTCTCAAATCATCGCTTGCCAGCGCGGCCTTTATTGGTCGGGATGTCTTTGCTTGTCTCGGTGTGTGCGTGCGGCTCCGTGGCCATGGCGCAAAGCGCCACTTACGATCCGCAAGTGGGTTCCGAGACGGGCCCATACCAGGCGCCGCATACCGGCATCCTGAACGGCCGGTTCTGGACCGACACACGTTACCGCTATGAGTATGTCGATCAAGCCAACCTGCCGAAGGATGCCCGCGCCTCGACCATCCGCAACAAGACCGGCGTGGAGTCCGGTTTCTTCCACGGCTTCCGCGCCGGCGTCGAAGGCGAGTTCGTCGTCGAGCTGGGACCGGACGACTTCAACAACACGATCAACGGCCGCACACAGTACCCGGTCGTGGTCGACGTCGAATCGGCGGAGGTCGATCAGGCCTACTTAGAATCCCACAACATTCCAGGCCTCGTGCTGCTCGGCGGCCGCTATCTGGAGAATCTCGACAATCTCCGCTATGTCGGCTCGGTCGCCTGGCGCCAGAACGACCAGACCTTTGACGGGGCGACGGCGACCTATACGGGCCTGCCGGGCGTCACCGCGTTCTACGGCTATATCGGCAACGTCAACCGCATCTTCAGCGACTCCTCCCCCCTCGGCAACATCAACTCCAACGTCCATCTGATGCACCTCAAGAGCAAGGAGCTCTCGTTCGGTACGCTCACGGCCTACACCTATCTGATGGATCTCTTCGACCTCGACCCGCTGTCGAATGCGAGCTACGGCGGCTTCGTCAAGGGCAAGCAAAAGCTGAACGACCGCTTCGCGTATAATTACCGCTTCGAGTATGCCCACCAGACCAGCTACGGCGACGCGCCGATCGCCTACGACGCGGACTATGTGCGCGTCGAGCAGGGTCTGACCACGGGCGACCTCACCTCGACGCTCATTTATGAGCTACTCGGCAGCGACAACGGCTTCGCCGCGTTCCAGACGCCGCTGGCCACCGGCCATATCTTCAACGGCTTCGCCGACGTGTTCCTGGTGATCCCGCCGACCGGCCTGCAGGATTTCTACGGCGAACTCAAATACAAGGTCGCCGCCAATACCGGCGGGCCGTTCAGCTATTTCGACGGGTTGCTCTTGCTCGCCCAGTTCCACGAGTTCCGATCGGCCACGGGTGGACTCGACTACGGGTCTGAGTTCGACTTCTATACCTATCTGCCGCTCCGCAACGGGTTCTACGCGGAGGCCAAATACGCCAACTACCAGGCGGACGAGTTCTTCACGGACGTGCAGAAGGTCATCTTCGGGCTGGGCTACCAGTACTGAGGCGGACGGCCGGTTGAGGCGTCAGCTATCAATGTCTGAGCATGACCGGAAGAACGCCGCATTAGGGCAGAAATCCGAAGACCCTCGCTGCCCCTCACTAGCCAGCCAGTGCCGGCAGACCCCTGCGTGCTGGCAGTAGCGGCATTTAGCACGGGCCTCGATGAAGGCGAGCCCGCCATCCACGCGAAGCGCCGCAAGAACGTCCACCCCGCGCGTCTCCATCATCCGGTCCATAAGCTCGTAGCGCTGACGCAGTTCCTCGCGTGTCGGCCACAGCAACCTCGAGTTCGGCATCACTCACCTCCCTGTTCTGCGAGCACACGGCCTTCGAGTAGACTCCATTTAGCCGGCAGCCAGGCGGTGGTCGTTGCTCCATGTCAAACTCACGATGCGGAAAATGCGCTGGCCGCTCAGCCGGCTGCGCCGCGCTCCAGGCGAGGTCTGAGAAACATCGGCGCGTATTCGATGAGAAACAGGCCGAAAGCCGCGATCCAGGCGATACCCGCCAATTCGAGCAGGCCGCCATAGTCCTGCGGGAAGGCTCCGGCAGCGATGCGCAACACGGAAGCCGCGATAATCATCGTGTAAGTGACGATGGTGAGTGCCGATGCCGTCAGCCCACGGCCGGTATGGCCACGCGTGGCCCGCGTCATCACGGCCAGGGTCATGACCCCGATGGCGCCGACGGTCCAGGCATGCATGGCGGCGGTGCCGGCAAGGGCGTGGGGCGCGAAGATCGAGATGCCGCCGAGCAAAAACCCGAGCGGGACAAAGGCATAACCAAGATGCAGGATGAGAACGAGCGGTTCCCGCCATGCATGCACGCCGGCCCAGCGCCACAGGCGCACAGTTTGCAGGGTTGCGGCGACCAGGAATAAGACGCCGGTCGCGGCGGCTTCCGGCCTCACGATCCACAAGAGGAGCGCAGCACCGGAGAGGACCAGTGTCGCCAAATCGAAACGACCAAATGGAACGGATAGACGCGCCGATCCCATCCGTAACAGCCAGGTGTGCGTGAAGCTCGGAACGAGGCGCCCGCCGATCAGCATGATGAGCCCGATCAGCGCCGCAACCCCGGCGCGGCTCGCGGCGCTCGCCGTTCCCGTGCTCAACACCTCGGCGTGGAAGCCAATGTCGGCGGCGGCCAGGAGCACGATAAGAGCAAGCGGCTTCAGATTGCGCCAATTTCGGCCCGCCATGATCTCGCGCGCCATCGCAAACAAGAGGCAAGGCAAGAACAGGCTGTCGATCACCACCGCGGGGAGGGGGCCCGTCGCTCCGGTCGCAAGAAACGCGACACGGGCCGCGCACCAAAGGAGAAACAGGAGAATGAGGCGCCACCCCGCGACCGGCAGACGCCCGGTCCAATTGGGCACCGCGGTCAACAGAAACCCGGCCACGACGGCCGAGCCATACCCGAAGAGCATCTCATGGGCGTGCCAGGCCAAGGCGCCGTAGCCCGGGGCAAGCTGCCACGCGCCGACAAGCGACCCGATCCAAAGGGCCATGGCGATGACGGCCCAGACGCTCGCGCCAAGGAAAAATGGGCGGAAGCCATAGCTAAACAGAGCGCTGCCCGGCGCGCGCCCTTTGCCGGTTCCCCGTTCCTCGCGCAGGCTGCGTTGCATGGACGGTAGACCTCCTGCGGCACGGAGCGTGCCTGGATGGCTGAGATGGCTGAGGACACTACAAAATGAACTTTGGATCGACGTTGTCGCAGCGCAAGCCGGCGTTTGCTTAGCGCGAGCGATCGCGCTCCCGGGGGGCGCCGCGCTCGGCAAGCGCGGAAAGAGCGTCAGCGTCGCGGACGACGATCTTTCGACGCCCAACACTGACAAGGCCCGCGCTTTCCCATGCGCTCAAGGTTCGGCTGACCGAGTGGAGCGTCGTTCCAGACGCCTCGGCCAGCTCCTGCTGGGTGATCGGGAAATCGACCAGAACGCCCTCATCCGTCTGCTTGCCGGATTGCGTGATTAGCCGAAGGACGGTGTGGGCCACGCGATGCTCCACTTCCTCCGTCGAGAGCTCCTTGATCCTGGCATGGGCCTCCTGCAAGCGATCACCCATCATCTGCATGACGTTCACCGCAAAGGTGGGATGTGACGCCATGAACTCATCCCAAATCTCGGCCGGCCAAACCAACGTGACGCTGTCCACCACGGCGATCACCGTAGCCGGATAATCCTCGCGCCGGAGCGCTTTGGCGATCCCGTAAATGTCCCCGGGATGGACAAAGCGAATGATCATCTGCTCCCCGTGGGGCGTCGTCTTCACCACTTTGAGCCGCCCGTGCAGCAGCACGAAGAAGGCCGTGGCGATCTCCCCCTGTTGAAACACAGTGGTCCCCTTGGGGATGCCCTGCGCCTTGGCATGAGCGATGACATCATCGAGCTCATGGTCGTCCATGGCGCAGAATATCGGCAGCGCATGGATCAGACTACGGTCGAGCTTCGCCATCCCCCGGGGCCTTTCCTCTATGTGGGCCCCAAGGTATCGATCTTCGCTGCAAAAGGTCAAATGCCGGCCATATTATCGCCGAGGCCAAAATCGCCAGCGCCGCATCCCTGAGTTGTCAGCTGACGCGGTGCGCTTCCGCGCCGGCAAGGTCGATGCCGGCGATCTCGGCCTTCGAGACCAGCCGCGCGATATATTGTGCCGTGGCACGATGCATGACGTTCTCGCGGAGGTAGGCTGCGATACTGTCGGCAACGGCTTCGAACGGCAATTCCGTTCCCTCGATCATGCGGTCCAACCGGATGATGTGAAGACCGTAGCGCGTCTTGACTGGTGCTTGGCTGACGGCGCCGGGCGCCAGCGCCGCAAGCGCGTGCTCGAATTCGGGTGTCGTCTGCCCGGCGGTGATCTGGCCCAGATTGCCGCTTTGCGCCCCCGACGGACAGGCCGAGTGTGTCCGCGCTAGATCGCCGAACTGCTCAGGCTGCTGCTTGAGCTCGGCGAGCACTAAGCCCGCGGCGCGCTCCGCCTGCGCATACGCCTCCGCATCGCCCTGCCAGGCAGCAAATAGAATATGGGCCGCCTCGTAGATCGGCTCCGAGCAGAAGCGGCGCCGGTTCTGCTCGAAATAGCGCCGGCAGTCCGCCTCATCCGGCTCGGGCGTTACCACCTCATGCTCGATCAGGCTTCGGATGAGTGCTTCGTCCTCGGTTTCACGCTGCCCGCTGTCGCCTTTACGCGGGGCCAGATCGAGTCCGAGGCGGTGCGCCTCCTGGACAAGCAGCTCGCGGACCACCAGCGCGCGCGCGGCCGCCTGCCACGCCTCAATGGGCTTGGGCGCCGGGTGATGCTGCACCTCGCGCGCGATGGCATCGTGCGGAATGGCCACGCCATTCACACTGACTGGGGAGCGCTCGGGGAGTTCTGTGCCGAGCTCCACGCAAGCCATACGCCTTACTCCGCCGGTAGGGGGCGGCGGGCCGGGCTGCGCGGCTCGGGCCCTTGCGGCCCTCCGTAAGGCCCAACCTGTTGCCGCGTGCGGACCACCTGATAGCCGCGCCGCCCGAGATACCAGATCGGCGCGCTCCACACATGGACAAGGCGCGTGAATGGGAAGACGAGGAAGATCGTCATGCCCAGGAACAGATGCAGCTTGAAGATGGGATTGACGTCGGCGACCAGCGAAGCCACGCCCGGCTGCAACGTCATGATCCCTTGCGCCCAGGTCATGAATTTCAGCATCTCCTTGCCATCCAGATGACCGAGCGAGATCGGAATGGTGGCGAGCCCCAAAAGCAGCTGCGCGTAGAGCAAGAGCAAAATGGCGATGTCGCCGAAGGAGGAGGTGTTGCGGATGCGCGCGTCGAACAGCCGCCGATGCACCAAGAGCGAAATGCCAATGAGGCAGGCGATGCCGGCAATGCCGCCAACCACGATGGCCATCATCTGCTTGAAGCCGTGACTGATGCCCAGGAAATCGAACACGGCGATCGGCGTGAGCAGGCCGACGAAATGACCCGCGAAGATGATAAGAATACCCACGTGGAAAAGATTGGAGCCCCAAGTGAGCTGCTTGCGCCGCAAGAGCTGACTTGAACCCGACCGCCAAGTGTATTGTTCGCGGTCGAAGCGCACCAGGCTGCCGATCAAAAAGACCAAGAGGCAGAGATACGGGTACCAGCCGAACAGAAGCTGATTGATGGTCTCGCTCATGGCGCCACTCCCTTGGACGCGTCAGCCACAGGCCGGCGCCCTGCGCGTATCTGGGACACGATCCGGTCCTTGCAGTTTGGCGTGGCGCCCGGGCCGAACGTCACCGCCTCCTCTTCCCATTGCGCATCGAGCGCCGCGAAGTCATTAGGATCGGCGTCGTCACCGTCTAGCACTTCGACACCAGCAGCGTCGGGCACGACGCCGGCGATCGCTACGAGGGCCTGAAACGCCGCCGCGTAAGGTGTCGCGCGCTTATGCAGCCGCTCGGCAATTGCCGTCAGGACGTGCGCCGGCTGGCTGAGTTGCGCGCGGGCTTCCTCCAGCGGACGCATGGAGAGAAATTCCAGAAACACCGGTAGATAGTCGGGGAGCTCGGAGGCGCTGAGATAAAGGCCGTTTTGTTCGTATAGGGCCTTGAGTTCGATCATCGCCTGACCGCGGTCGCGGCTCTCGCCATAGACATGCTCGAACAGATGCAGTGAAAGCGAACGCGTGCGGTCGAATAGCTCCACGTAACGCTCCTGCAAGTCATAGACGTCGCCGGTCGCAATATCCTCGATCAGAGTATCCAGGACGCGGCGGTTTTCCGGCGGCAAGAGAGCCTCCTCCTCAATGACCGCCCGCAGCTCCGGCGCGGCCTTCTGCAGATCCTCGTCCGGATAGCTGAGCAGTGCCGAGAGAGCCTTGAAGGTTTTGCTCATCAGCGCACCTCCATCGGCGTCTTGACCTGCTTCTTCGGTGATCCGAACAGATTCGGTTCCGTCGTCCCGCCCGAGCAGCCATTGCCGAAGGAGAAACCGCAGGAGCCGCGCAAGTCGAAGGCGTCCTCGTCGAGTTCGCGATGAGCCGTCGGGATGACGAAACGGTCCTCATAGTTGGCGATGGCCATGATCTGGTACATGTCCTCGATCATCTGACCGTCTAGGCCGACGCGATGGGCGATGCTCTCGTCGATCACGCCGTCGACGGTCTTGGCCCGCATATAGGCGCGCATGGCCAGCATGCGCTCCAACCCAAGCGCGACCGGCTCCTCTTTCCCGGCGGTGAGTAGATTGGCGAGATATTGGAGCGGGATGCGCAGGCTGCGGACATCCGGCATTTCGCCGTCAAAGCCGATCTTGCCCGACTCCGCCGCAGCGTTGATCGGCGACAGCGGCGGCACGTACCAGACCATCGGCAGCGTGCGGTATTCGGGGTGCAGCGGGAAGGCGACTTTCCAGTCCATCGCCATCTTCCACACCGGCGAGTGGATGGCGGCCTCGAGCCAGTTCTCCGGTACACCGTCAGCGCGGGCCTGATCGAGCACCGCCGGGTCGTTGGGATCGAGGAAGATCGAGAGCTGTGCCTCATAGAGGTCCTGCTCGTCGGCGACGCTCGCGGCCTCCTCGATGCGGTCGGCGTCGTAAAGTACCACACCGAGATAGCGGATGCGTCCGACGCAGGTCTCCGAGCACACCGTCGGCTGACCGGCCTCGATGCGCGGGAAGCAGAAGATGCACTTCTCGGACTTTCCGCTCGACCAGTTGTAGTAGATCTTCTTGTAGGGGCAGCCCGACACGCACATGCGCCAGCCGCGGCATTTGTCCTGGTCGATGAGAACGATGCCGTCCTCCTCGCGCTTGTAGATGGCGCCGGACGGGCACGCCGCCACGCAGGCCGGGTTGAGGCAATGCTCGCACAGCCGCGGCAGATACATCATGAAGGTGTTCTCGAACTGGCCGTAGATTTCCTTTTGCACGCCCTCGAAATTGACATCGGCCGAGCGCTTGGCGAATTCGCCGCCGAGAATCTCTTCCCAGTTCGGACCCCATTCGATCTTCTCCATCCGTTGGCCGCTGATCAGCGAGCGCGGCCGCGCGACCGGCATGGCCTGGAGCTCCGGCGCCTTTTGCAGGTGCTGGTAATCGAAGGTGAAGGGCTCGTAATAGTCGTCGATCTCAGGCAGGTCCGGATTGGCGAAGATGTTGGCGAGCACCCGCCATTTGGCCCCGATCCGGGGCTCGATCTTGCCGTTGCGCTTGCGGCGCCAGCCACCGTTCCAGCGGTCCTGGTTCTCCCATTCCTTGGGGTAGCCGATGCCGGGCTTGGTCTCGACATTGTTGAACCAGGCGTATTCCATGCCTTCGCGGCTGGTCCACACGTTTTTGCAGGTGACCGAGCAGGTGTGACAGCCGATGCACTTGTCGAGGTTCAGCACCATGGCGATTTGGGCGCGGACTTTCATTCGGCAGCCTCCAGGGGGAATGTCTCAGCGAGCGCGTCCGCAGCCGGCCTCTCGAGCCAATCCACCTCCGCCATCTTGCGCACGATGACGAACTCATCGCGGTTGGAGCCGACAGTGCCGTAATAGTTGAAGCCGTAGGACTGCTGGGCGTAGCCGCCGATCATGTGTGTCGGCTTCAGCACCGTCCGCGTCACCGAGTTATGGATCCCGCCGCGCTGGCCGGTCTGCTCCGAGCCCGGCACGTTCACGATCTTCTCCTGCGCGTGATACATCATGCACATGCCTTCCTTGACGCGCTGGGAGACGACGGCGCGGGCAACCAGCGCGCCGTTCGTGTTGAAGGCCTCGACCCAGTCATTGTCGACGATGCCGGCCTTCGCGGCGTCGACCTCGCTCATCCATACGATCGGTCCGCCGCGCGACAGGGTCAGCATCAGCAGATTGTCGGTATAGGTGGAGTGGATGCCCCATTTCTGGTGGGGCGTGATGAAGTTGAGGACGATCGCCGTGTTGCCGTTCGGCTTGCGGTCGATGACCGGATTCACGGTCTTGGTATCGATCGGCGGCCGATAGACGCATAAGCCCTCGCCGAAGGCGCGCATCCATAGATGATCTTGATAGAGTTGCTGCCGCCCGGTGAGCGTTCGCCACGGGATCAGCTCGTGCACATTGGTATAGCCGGCGTTGTAGCAGACCTTCTCCGACTCCAAGCCAGACCAGATCGGTGACGAGATGATCTTGCGCGGCTGGGCGACAACGTCACGGAAGCGGATCTTCTCATCTTCCTTGTGGAGCGCGAGATGGGCGAGCCCGCGGCCGGTGGTCTTCGACAAGGACTCCCACGCCTTGACCGCGACCTCGCCATTGGTCTCCGGCGCGAGCGTCAGGATCACCTCGGCGGCGTCGATATCGCTCTCGATGCGCGCCAAGCCCTTGGTGGCGCCGTCTTCCTCGACCTCTCCGTTGAGGCGCTTGAGGAACTCAACCTCGTCCTCCGTCTTCCAATTGATGCCCTTGCCGCCATTACCGAGCTTGCTCATCAGCGGTCCAAGCGCGGTGAAGCGCTTATAGAGATTGGGATAGTCGCGCTCGACCACCGTGACCTGCGGCATGGTCTTGCCGGGGATCGGATCGACCTCTCCCCGCTTCCAATCCTTCACGTCGAGCGCTTGCGCGATCTCGCCGGGCGTGTCGTGCATGATCGGGGTGAGCACCACATCCTTCTCGACGCCGAGCACTTCCGGGGCCACCTCGGAGAAGGCTTTGGCGATGCCCTTGTAGATCTCCCAGTCGTTGCGCGCGCCCCACAGCGGATCGACCGCTGAGGTCAGCGGATGGATGAAGGGATGCATATCAGAGGTGTTGAGATCGTTCTTCTCGTACCAAGTCGCCGTCGGCAGCACGATGTCGGAGTACATGCAGGTGGTCGACATGCGGAAATCGATGGTGACGAGCAGGTCGAGCTTTCCTTCCGGTGCCTCGTCATGCCACTCGACCTCTTGGGGCTTCTGTGCTCCGGTCGTGCCCAGATCCTTGCCCATCACGCCATTCGACGTGCCGAGCAGATGCTTCAGAAAATATTCGTGCCCCTTGCCCGATGCGCCCAGAAGGTTGGAGCGCCAGACGAACAGATTGCGCGGCCAATTGGCCGGCTTGTCTGGATCCTCGCAGGAGAGGTTCAGATCGCCGGACTTCAGCGCGGCCGCGACATAATCCTTCGGTTCCTTGCCGGCTGCCTCCGCCTTGGCCGCGATGGAGAGCGGGTTCTGCTCGAGCTGCGGCGCGGACGGGAGCCAACCCATGCGCTCGGCACGCACATTGTAGTCGATCAGCGCGCCGTCCCATGGACCGGCCGGTGCGGTGGGTGAGAGAATCTCGGACACATCGAGGGTCTCGTAGCGCCACTGATCGGTGTGGGCGTAGAACGCCGACGTTGAGTTCATCTGCCGTGGCGGACGGCTCCAATCCAGCGCGAAGGCGAGGGGAAGCCAGCCCGTCTGCGGACGCAGCTTTTCCTGCCCGACATAATGCGACCAGCCGCCACCCGACTGCCCGACGCAGCCGCACATCACCAGCATGTTGATGATGCCGCGATAGGTCATGTCCATGTGGTACCAGTGGTTCACGCCGGCGCCGAGAATGACCATGGAGCGCCCGTTCGTCTTCTCGGCGTTGCTGGCGAACTCCCGGGCAACGGTGACGATTTGATCGCGCGGAACGCCGGTGATCTTCTCCGCCCAGGCGGGGGTATAGGGCTCCACATCGTCGTAGGACGCGGCAAGATGTTCGCCGCCGAAGCCCTGGTCGACGCCGTAATTCGCCATGAAGAGGTCGTAGACGCTGGCCACCAGCGCCTCGCCGTCCTTCAGCTGCAGACGCTTGGCCGGCACAAGGCGCATCAAGACGCCCGGATGGTCGGTGCCGGCGAAATGGTCGTGCTCGCGATTGCCGAAATAGGGGAAGGCGACATCGGCAAGCTCGTCGCGTATCCCGGCGAGCGAGAGCTGAAGCTTTGTCTCCCGGCCCTTGCCGTCCTTCTCTTCGAGGTTCCACTTGCCGGAATCGCTCCAGCGGAAGCCGACGGTGCCGCTCGGCGCCACCACCTCGCCCGAGATTTCATCATAAGCGAGCGTCTTCCACTCAGGGTTCGCCGTCTCGCCCAAGGCGCCGTCCAGATCGCTCGCGCGCACGAAGCGCTCCGGGATCAGTCGACCATCATCGTTCTCGACGAGGCGGACGAGCATCGGCATGTCGGTATATTTGCGGGCGTAGTCGGTGAAATAGGGAACCTGGCGCTCGACATGGAACTCGCGGGCGATCACGTGGCCGAGCGCCATGGCCAGCGCCGCGTCGGTGCCTTGCTTCGGATGTACCCAAAGGTCGGAGAATTTCGCCGCCTCCGAGTAATCGGGCGTGACCACGACGCTCTTGGCGCCGCGATAGCGCGCCTCGGTATAGAAGTGGGCGTCGGGGGTGCGCGTCTGGGGGACATTCGATCCCCACAAAATCAGGAAGCCGGAATTGTACCAATCGGCGCTTTCGGGCACGTCGGTCTGCTCGCCCCACGTCTGAGGCGAAGCGGGCGGCAGGTCGCAATACCAGTCGTAGAACGACATGCACACGCCGCCGAGCAGCGACAGGTAGCGCGAGCCCGCGGCATAGCTCACCATCGACATGGCCGGGATCGGCGAGAAGCCGAACACGCGATCCGGCCCATGGGCCTTGACCGTGTACGCATTGGCCGAGGCAATGATCTCGTTGACCTCGTCCCAGGTCGCGCGGACGAAGCCGCCGAGGCCGCGCTTCTTGACATAGGCGGCGCGCTTGGTGGGATCTTCGACGATCGAGGCCCAAGCGGCAACGGGCGTATGGGACGCACGGGCCGCGCGCCACAGCCTGAGCAAACGCGAGCGCACCAGCGGGTATTTCACCCGGTTGCCGGAATACAGATACCAGGAGTAGCTCGCTCCGCGCGAGCAGCCGCGCGGCTCGTGATTGGGCAGTTCCGGCCGGGTGCGGGGATAATCGGTTTGCTGCGTCTCCCAGGTGACGATGCCGCCCTTGACGTAGATCTTCCAAGAGCACGAGCCGGTACAGTTGGCGCCGTGCGTCGAGCGTACGATCTTGTCGTGCTGCCAGCGCTTACGATAACCGTCCTCCCACCGCCGATCCTCGCGCGTGACGACGCCATAGCCATCCGCGAAGTCGGCGACGGCGCGATTGAAGAAGGTCAGGCGGTCGAGGAAGTGGCTCATAATTCCTTCCTATCGCTCGGCGATGGATGAACGGCTGCGATCCGGTCTGACGGTGGGTAGAGTTTTGGTCGTGGCCATGCGTTGCCCAGGCGCCACAAAGGATGCAAACCCGCAGGGCAAGTTCCCTACGGACGAGCTTGATACTGGCCTGCGGCACCCCGCCGAACGTTGATGCGCGTCAAGTTGCGTGCCTATGGCGTAGAAGCGGCCTTTGACGCCATTGTCCGTGACGCCGTCGCTAGATGCGGCGGAAGGTTCCAGGGTGATCGAAGAATGGGCGGCGTGGGGTGGCGGCCCACTGGTGGGAGCCGGACCACATTTTCCGTCCCGATCCGCCTGACTTCGACGGGCCGGACACGAACTTATGAACTTCCTAAAGCGCCGCTTGGGCTGAGCGCTGGAAACGAATCCGCAGCAAACCACGGCATCACGCCGCCCCGGAAGCAAGATGCCTCAACTTTTAGCGGTTCTTTAAGCAAGTTGAGAAGTTCGATTCACTGCCTTTCGCCTAGAATTAACGCGCCCCTGTTATGACATCGGGGAAACAAGAAGCGGGTCATGATCGCCGCCTCGAAGCGGTGCAGGGGTTCCCGCGTTAGTTCGGGTAACAGGGCAAGGGACCATGTCCCCATCTGAGTACATATTGAAACGGCCAGCGGCGTCCGCCGATCTCGCCGCTGTGTCGACGCCGGACGACGAAGTGGCGCGTGCCGCTCCAGAACCGAGCGATCCTTTGCGGGTGCCAGCACCGAAGAAGCTGTTAACCTTAATTTTTGTTGAACGCCTTGAATTGCGGGGCGTGAGGGCCCCTCAAGGTTGAAGGAGGTCCAGCCTCGCTAACGTCCTGGCGCTAGTGGGCAGGCGCGCGACCTCACCAGATCAACGGGGCAAAGTTCTACGGCAGTCTCGGTCACAGTCCGGGATCTACTTGGCGAAACTCGCAGGCAGGCGACCGACTTCAATCTATGAGATCGATGTTTGCGATTTCAGAGCCTTCAAAACGTCCCCCATGCATCTTAGCCAAGCTCTCGGCGTAGTCTTTATCACCTAAGAACTACACCATGCGCCCTCGACTCTTGGTAGCACGTAACGGAGCCTTAACGCGTTCAGTGAATTGTATGATTGAAATTGTACAAGGGCGCCTCTCGCAGAGAATTCCCCTTCCATGAGTCTACCAGAGCGCATTGTTTCGGAGCAGTCGGCAACGCCTGTCGTGATTTTCCACGCTGGGGGGCACTGCTGCGGCATATCTGCCTACAGCGTGGACTGCGTCATTCCGGTCGTCGCCATCGACCCGGTTCCCGGCGCACCGCGGGCAGTGCTTGGTGTCGTCAACTTTCATGGGGCCGTGGTTCCTGTCGTCGATCCTCGCCGCCGCTTCGGCGACCGCGGTGGCGAGCTTGTGCTGTCCCAAAAGCTGATCGTCGTAAATGCGTCGACGCGCCAGATTGCTCTCCTTGCGGACCGGATCGATGACATCGAGCAGATTGCGCCAGAGTGCATTGCCGTGATGGATGACTTCGTCCCCGGCGCCAGCAAGCTGAAGGGCTCCGCTGCCCGAAAGGACGGCCTGATCTTCGTTCACGACGCCGGACTGCTGCTGACCCAGTCCGAGGAAAAGCGTGTCGACGCGGCGTTGCGGCGGTTGCAGCGTTGAACACGCCCGAACCAATATTACAGGCGGCGTGTCGCGCGGTTGAAGCGCGGCTCGGCCATGTTGTTCCAAAATTCTACGCGGAACGCGCCGAACACGGCTTGCAGCATGCGCAGGCGGTCCTGAAGGCGCCGTCCCTGGAAGCCACGCTCGCCAGGCTCGAGAGCCTACCGATCGGGAGTCCAGCCTGGCAGTCGGTCATCGAAGCCATCACGGTCGGCGAGACAAACTTCTTTCGCCATCGGGAATGGTTTGCCGAGATTAAGAGCACCATTCTGGTGCCGCTCATCGAGGACCGGCGGAAGCGCGGGCCAAAACGGCTCGATCTATGGAGCGCGGCCGCCTCCACCGGCGAGGAGGCCTACACGCTCGCCATCCTCATCGACGAGCTGCTGCCAGACCGGCGCGACTGGACCATCCGCATCGTAGCAACCGATATCAACGAGACGTCGCTCGCCAAGGCTCGCGAGGGCGTCTATCGCCCTTGGGTCCTCCGGGAAGTTGACCCAGCCATACGCGCGAAAGAATTCACCGAGATCCGGCCGGCCCAATTCCAGCTGTCGTCCCGCTTGCGGCAGATGGTTCAGTTCATGAGCCTCAACCTGTGTGCGGACCTGTACCCGGACCCGGAGAGAGGCTTTGGGAATTTCGACCTCATCCTCTGCCGCAACGTCCTCATCTATTTTGCGCCGGAAGAGCAATTGGCCGTGGCGTCCCGGCTGGCGCGTAGCCTAGCGCCCGGCGGCTGGCTGGCGGTGTCGCCGGCGGAGGCGACGGCCCAATGGTATCGGCCGCTGAAAGTGGTCAACAGTCTCGGCGCCATCTTCTTCCACAACGTCGTTGATGCCGAGGCGGGCAAGCCGAAGACTGCAGCCAAGACTGCAGCCAAGACTGCAGCCTCGGGGCGTCAACAGATTCTCGACCTGCTGATCTCGACCTACGAGCAAGCGGTCGGACTGAACGAGCAGCTCGAAAATCGCCAAAGCGAGTTGGCCCAATCGAACAAGACGCTGAACGCCCTTTACGACTTAGCCGGGGGCTTCAACAACTGCCGGACCGAGGAACAGGTTGCCGCCTTTGCCGTCAAGGGAGCGCTGAGCATCCCCAGTGTGCGGGCAGCTTGGCTATACCTGCGCCTTGGCGACGGCTACCGGCTCGCTGGGCTTGCCGGCAAGGTCGAGCTCAAGGATACGGACGCATCTTCCGGCGATTGCACCTGCCAGCGCATGCTCGATGCCGGTGAGCTAACGGGGACGGAACATATCCACCAGTGCGAGTGTCTGAAGACGGCGAGTGCCGGCGACCCTTGTGGTCACGTCGGCATCCCGTTGTTGGTTGATGGCGCGGGCGTGGGTCTTCTTAATCTGATCAGCGACAACCCAGACGGCTCGTTCTCGGTGGACCAGCGCCGCATGCTCGCGAGTATCGGCATCCAGATCGGCGATGCGTTGCAACGGGCACGGTTCCAGGGGGTCCTGGAGGAAAAGGTGGCGGAGCGCACCCGCCAATTGCGAGCGGAAATCGGGACACGCCGGCATGCTGAAGATGTCGCGGATACCGCGAAAGAGCGGCTTCTTGACGCGATCCAAAGCATCAATGACGGCTTTGCGCTTTACGACGCAGTCGACACGCTTCTCGTCTGCAACAGCGGCTATCGGGACATGCACGCCTCGATCAAGGATCTCGTGGTGCCGGGCGCGAAATTCGAGGATCTCGTAGCGGCCGGCCTCGACTGCGGCGACGGCCCGCTTGTACCGCCGTCTGAAATGCAGTTGGAAGCGCGCGTTGCCCACCACCGGGAAGCGGACGGAATGCCCATCATCCAAAGCCGGGGTTGGAGATGGTCGATGTTGACCGAGCGACGGACACGCGAGGGCGGCATCGTGGCGGTCGAAACCGACATCACCGAACTCAAGAAAGCCGACATCGCAAAGGATGAGTTCCTGGCCAAGGTCAGCCATGAGCTCCGCACGCCTCTCACGCCGATCCATGGTGCGCTTGCCATCATCAAGTCCGGAAAGGCCGGACCTCTGCCCGAAAAGCTCGATGATATGGTGGACATGGCCATTCGCAATTGTGCGCGCCTCATGTCTATCGTGAACGATCTGCTCGATTTCACCAGGATCAGTTCTGGCAGGTTTAGTCTCGACTCCGCGTTGGTCGAGCTCCAGCCGTTGCTGGAGCAGGTCGTCGAGAACAAACGCATCGGACCCAATCCCCCGAGTATCAAATTGACCGTCGCTTCTCGTGCCAAGGGCGTCAAGCTTGAAGCCGACTCGATCCGCATTCAGCAGGTGCTCGATAACCTGCTGTCGAACGCGATAAAGTTTACGGAGACCGGCGGCCATATCGAGGTGGATGTCGAGAGACGCAATGGAGCGCTCCGTGTATCCGTTGTTGATCATGGCCCGGGGATACCCAAAGAATTTCAGGACCGGGCGTTTGAGGCATTCTCCCAAGCAGACTCATCGTCGACGCGCCGGCAGGGGGGCGTGGGACTTGGCCTCAGCATTTGCAAATCGATCATAGAGGCCCACGGCGGCACAATAGGCTTTGCCTCGAAGGAAGGTGAGGGAACGACCTTCTACTTCGAGCTCCCATTGGCGCATCGCGATCGGGATGCCGACAAGGGAAAGCACAGCGACAGCGGCACCCGCGCGCGGCACGGCAAGCCTGCCCCAGCTCAGCAACACGTTTGAAGAGGCGGGAGGTGCGCCTAAACCCCGCCACGCGCTGGGGGCTTGTTGGAGGCTTTAATAGTGACAGATCCCTGCCCATCCAGAGTGTTGGTACTTTTTTTATGCTTCTCTGATCCAGTCATGACCAGGGCCCCAGATTTCCCGGACCCGGCCGAACGGATGCGAAGCCAAAACCGATAAGCGCCTTGGAGGCTCAGGCCGTCATGTCAGAAAAGCTCGAGCGCCTCACCTACGTTGAGGATGACCCGGACATCCGATCGATAGCCGAATTCGCCCTCAGGGACATCGGCGGCTTTACCGTCGACGTGTGCGGCAGTGGACCCGAGGCCATTGAGCGGTCGCCGGACTTCAATCCCGATCTTATCATCTTGGATGTCATGATGCCGGGTATGGACGGCATCGAGACATTCAGGCGCTTACGTGAGATCCCAAAACTCGCCAAAACGCCGGTCATCTTCATGACAGCAAAAGCCATGAAGCACGAAATCGATCGCTATATGGCGTTGGGAGCAGAGGAGGTCATACCCAAACCGTTCGATCCTTTGATACTCGCCGAACGGATCGGGGAGATATTGCAGCGCGCGAGAGCAAGGAAGGCGGCGTCATGACGATGCAGGAGCAGCTCAGAGTGCTCATTCAGAGAAACTGCGCCAAGCTCGTCGAACAGATTGTGGACGTGGGCCGGTTGCTCGCTCAAATCGAGGAAAGCGGCGCTGTCTCGGAGGACCTGATCGCCGAGGCACAAGGCATCACCCATCAGATGAAAGGAGCCGCTGGCTCGATAGGATTTGGCGAAATGGGCGCAGCTGCAACCGTCCTCGATGAGAACCTGAAGGATCTTCGTAAGCGGGCCGGTGCGATTTCCCCAGACCAATTGCAGGCCACGCGGCGCCTGTTCGTTACACTGCAGAGTATTGGCGAAAGGACCACCCCCGAGATGTCCACGCTCTACAACGCCGATCTGTCTCAGCTGGCGCGGTAGCGGACTGCTCGTAGATCGCGGTGACGGCGCTCCGCGCTCAACTATCCCTTGGTCTACACCTGACCGTCTGCTCTTCCCTAGCCTCTTGTAACACCCCGTTAACCAAAGTGGGGAAAGGTACGAAGGTCAACGCAAGCAGCCCTGGAGACCGTTCCGATGGTAAGCACGCCCGAGGAGAGAGACGACAAGGAGCCTGGGTATTCGGCCTGGCTAGACCTGCCCTTGTCGACGCGAGAGCCCATGACCGCCAAGGATGCCAACACGGCACGCAAGGCCCTACAAGCCCTCGACACCCGCACCACCATACAGCGAATGCTGGGCGAGCCGCCTTGCTGGCGCAGCGCCCTAGCGCAAAAGGGCCTTGCCGATTGACGCTTTCTCACGACAACGCGCCGCACTGCTGCGAGAACCGGGATCGCCAGCCGGGCGCTTAGACGCGGATCAAACGGATAGACGCTAACGTCCGTGAGGCAATGTCACGGCGACGTTCATGCCCGCTCGCGC
>Ga0307379_10005265_pt1 | contig 18118 bp, 15 predicted proteins | sample UN2MG_FD_202237 | JGI IMG/M metagenome (GOLD analysis project Ga0307379, IMG submission 202237) | Soil microbial communities from Risofladan, Vaasa, Finland - UN-2 | ecosystem: Environmental > Terrestrial > Soil > Coastal area > Acid sulfate soil | place: Finland: Risofladan, Vaasa | collected... | reverse complement strand
AAACCAATTCTATGAAATTCTCTCTTTCCTGAGGATTTTTATTGACTGGATGTGTATTTTCCCGGTATTATCGTGAATGAAGCAGCTCAGAGGGTGAAAAATTGATGAAATTGAGGATAAATCATCATCAACAGAAAAACCAAATTCCTATCACTTCATGTAGTCTCTGGCATAGGGCAGCACAGTCTCTGATGAACCCATCAGCTTGAGCCAGAAGTCCGGATTGCTCAGGCCGGTTGTCATCATTATGGCGGATAGCACGATGGTGGCGGTTATGGCGTTACCAACGGCACGCTCCGCTCTGGGGATTTTACCGGCTCCGATTAACCTGGAAACCACTGATGCCCCACCCATCCCTGTCAATTGGCCAATCTCTATTGACAGCATTTGAATCGGGAAGACGACGGTAAGCCCGGCAATGCCAAGGGGACCAATGTAGTGACCGATAAAAATCGTGTCTATCACATTGTATAGCGTCATGACGAACATGCCGAAGAACGCGGGCAGGGATAGCTTCAGCAGTAACCGGCCGATTCGGCTGTCGTCAAGCACGTTTAGATTCTGGTTGTTCACAGGGCTAATAGTACATCCTTATAAATTTGCATAGTGAAATTGGCGCTGGATTTCGTCTACTGTAGTTTTGATAATAAATCTCTCAGTTTTCTGAGTGAATCCGATAAATCATCCAGTTCTTTATCAGTAAAGCCGGAAAGGGCCTCCCTCATGGCCTTTTTGATGCTGCTATCATGCTCCCCCCAAGAGTAGTTCTACCTTTATCAGTGAGCACAATATTAATCATTCTTCTGTCCGTTTTATCTGTATGCCGTTCGACTATTTCCAGATCTACCAGCTTATCTATCAGGTGGGTCATCTGCGGCCTGGCTATCTGTAGTCTTTCCCCTATTTCAGCAACGTGGAGGGTTCCTGCTTCATCTAGCTGTTTCATTATCCCAATGTGAACCGGCGAAATATCCATATTCATATTTACCATTGCCGTCCTGAGCAGTTTTCTGCGGATTTCTCTGAAGATAATAGGTGGAATGGATAATAAATCTTCGGTGACGCTGTCTAGAATTTTACTGCTAATGTTTAAAATTCCTCCTGACGCCATTCTTTTATTAGCTAAATAGTTTATATAGTTAATAGTGTACTATATAAAGTATATGGTTATCAAAAATAGCCCGGTTATGAATGTAAATCTACAGGGTCATTTGCTGCGGGCTATTATGGTTGTTGGCGGAAGGTTATAAAAATTCCCAGTATTTTTACCGCTGAGTGTAGAAATACCGTATTCTCCTTTTGAAGATATAACCTGCTACCAGACCAAGCACCAGACCACCCAGGTGAGCCTGCCAGGCTATCCCCACGAACGGAGAGAATATTGTCAGTATGATAAAACCACCGATAACCGCTACCCAGAGGGGAAGTGGGGCTGGTATGGGGAAAACAAAGACTCGCAACTTGGGCATCATTACCGCCAGCGTTCCACCCAGGGCGAAAACCGCTCCGGAGGCGCCTATGGCTATGGAGTAAGGCGAAGGCGGCAAGAGGAAAAAGAAGAGGTTGCCCACTATCCCTCCGACAAAGTAGACCAGCAGGAATCTTTTCACCCCGATTAAACGGCACAGGAAGCTGCCGAAGAAGTACAGGGTAAACATATTGGCAAAGATATGCCAAATACTCCCGTGTATGAAGAGGTTGGTCACGATGGTCCAGGGCCTGGTCAGGAAGCCTGCCGGCTGAAATCCCAGCAGATAGAAAACGAAGTCACGGTTTATAAGGACGGCGATAAATAGCAGCAGGTTTATGCCTATTATAAGCCATACCGCAGTTGGCCTGGAACTTCTATATGCCATTACCTACCTCATTATGTCAAGTATTTACAGGTTTACTATTTCTCCCCTTACATCTTTGCCAATGGTTAAGATGCCGAAGGAGTTTTTTGATCGCCCGGGATTGAAGAAAAGGATACCATTCTTTACCTCATTCTGGGGGTTGTGGGAGTGATCGTAAACAATAATATCGACGTTATCAAACATCCCCCTTACCCTTTCGTCTAGGCCATAGGGGCTGCCCCAGCCATGAATAATCCCAATCCTTTTCCCCTCTATTTCCAGTAATTCCTTTTCGGGGAGGAGTTGCTTAAGCTCCTCTGAGTCCATATTACCCTGAACCGCTTTTACCTCTCCCAGTTGTTTTAAGCCATCAAGCACATCTCTGGCGACGAAATCGCCGGTATGGATTATCAGGTCTACCTTAGCTAGAGTGTGCAATATCCGGTCGGGGAGTTGGGCAAGTGCAGTTGCGTGGGTATCAGAGATTGCTCCTATCTTCATGTCAACTCCTCGAGGGTGGAGGAGTAAGCCTGGTAGGTTGTGGGGTCAAAGAGGACAAAGACTACATACTTGACCGAGGTTACATACCCGGTGAGAAATGAGACTACTGTATTAATCGCCACCCTTGCTGCCTCAGCTATCGGATAGCCATAAACACCGGTGCTTATTGAGGGGAAGGAAATACTGGTTAACTTTTGCCCTGCGGCCAGTTTCAGGCTCTCCCTGTAGGCGCTTTCCAGTAGAGCCGCTTCGCCCCTATTTTCGCTATGCCAGATAGGGCCAACGGTGTGAATCACGTGTTTTGACGGCAGGTTGCCTCCGGTGGTGATGACAGCCTTGCCTGTAGGCAAACGTCCCTGCCTGGCTATAATTTTCTTGCAGTCCTCCAGTATAGCCGGGCCTCCCGTCCGGTGAATGGCGCCATCAACTCCGCCTCCGCCCATCAGTCCCTGATTAGCGGCGTTAACTATAGCATCTGTAGCCTGCCTGGTAATATCTCCCTGGATAATGGCTAACCTTGCCTGGTTTACTATCAATTCTCTGGCTTGCTCAACCAATAGCTCACTCCTGATATTTCATTATAAGGTGGATGTGATGAAGAGTCCAGTTGGGTATTTCAAGCCAGGTTGCGTGCTGGGTTGGGATTTGTTAAACTAACTTGATTGTGATGGGCTGTTAGCTCAGTTGGCAGAGCACCTGACTTTTAATCAGGGTGTCGCAGGTTCGAGACCTGCACGGCCTACCAAAGCTAGTAAGCCATCCCTGCCGGGGATTTTTAAGAGGAATCAGGGTGTCAAGACACTAGGTCTACCGACACCCTGATTTTACTGTTTTTTAGCCAGAATTTCAAATAACTGGGGGCCTAAAAAGGGCAATGTCAGGCTGCAGTAATAAGATGAGTAGGCGGTTTTTACAGCCCGAGTCTATTCTCAAAACCCATTGACAATGTTGCAAGTAGTAACTAAAATTAGCTCAACAGGGCATCAAATAGAATAATTAAGAGGCTAAATGAAAAGAGGAAGACCCAAGCGCCAATTCGATAAAGTATACTCAAGCGTACCACCTGCGATAAAGGAGGCTATAAGGACTGAGGCAGATAGGAGAGGTCTGCAGATTTCAGACGTGATTAGGGAACTCTTGATGGAGACATATGGCAAAAAAGGCCCAAAATCCATCAAGGGTTCTTAATAACAGGGTCTATCTGGCTGACTATTCCTATCTATATTGAATCGAGGTTTGATTCTTAGAAATGGATTTTATCGATTTATTTGCTGGTCTAGGCGGATTTCACCTGGCTTTGCGTAAGTTGGGACACAGGTGTGTTTTTGCTTCTGAGATTGATGAGACTCTGAGGGATCTTTACCAAAAAAACTTTGGAATCCGACCAGCCGAAGACATTCGTCTCGTAGATGTATCCGAAATCCCGACGCATGATATCTTGTGTGCTGGTTTTCCGTGCCAGCCGTTTTCAAAAGCGGGTGACCAGTCAGGCATTAAAGACCCAGAGTTGGGTGATCTTTATGTTCAAATACTACGTGTTATACGTCGTCATCATCCACAATACCTCATCTTAGAGAACGTTCCCAACTTGGAGAAGCATGATAATGGGCAGACTTGGAATAAAATTCTGAAGCTTCTCCGCAATGAGGGATATTACGTCAGCTTAAAGAAACTATCTCCACACGAGTTCGGCATTCCTCAGATTCGCGAGCGGATCTACATAGTTGGAAGACTAGAGCCACTTAATAACTTCGCTTGGCCCGAAAAGTCAACCGGAGATGTGTCCATTGACTCTATACTCGACAACCGGCCAGTTGAAGCCAAGGCCTTACCCGAGCAGGTGACAAAAACCTTGAAGGTCTGGCAAGAGTTCCTTGATATGGTTCCGCCAAACGAGAAGATTCCACACCCACTCTGGTCAATGGAGTTCGGCGCCACCTATCCATACAAGCTCAAAACTCCGTGGGCGACAAAAACTGAGAATCTCCGCAAATATCGTGGCTCCCACGGTGTACGCCTTTCAAAAGCATTAGAGCGGAACGAGGTATTCAAACATCTCCCCTCACACGCACGGACTGAGCAAAAGCGTTTTCCCGACTGGAAGATAAAGTTTATTGAAAAAAACCGCAAGTTTTATGAGCGGCACAAAAGTTGGCTGGATAATTGGATACTAAAAATCAAAGAGTTTCCTTCTAGTTTTCAGAAGTTAGAGTGGAATTGTCAGGAGAAAAATCCAAGCAATGAGTTGCGTAAAATTGACGAGTACGTTCTTCAGATCCGGCCATCGGGGGTAAGAGTCAAAAGGAGAACGACGGCTCCCTCTCTGGTAGCAATGACTTCGACTCAGGTACCGATTATTGCCTGGAAAAGCCGATACATGACACCAACGGAATGCAAACGGCTTCAGACTATGGAAAATATAGACCTTCCTGAATCAGACACGAAGGCTTATCAGGCACTAGGAAACGCAGTAAGTGTGCAGGTAGTAGAACTCATAGCCGATGCTCTGGTTGGACGAGTTACTACGTCGGACAAGTTAAAGGAAACTTTGGTCGTCCCTCACGTATAAACGAGGTTGAATAGTTTAAACAAAGTACCTTGAGAAGTAAATAGAGTGGGATATCAGTGGTTACATACTTTATTAAAAATGGCGAAATAATATGGTCTATGAAGTTAAAGAGACTATAGATGAGACATACACATCTTCAAAGGCGTGGGCTGAGGAGTTCACTCGTATCACACTGGATTGGTTTAATGCTCACGGCTGTACATTTCCATGGCGCACGACTTCGAATCCATTCCACATCCTCGTAGCTGAAATCTTATTGCGTCAGACTCAGGCTAAGCGAGTTGCAGGACCCTACCAGGAATTAGTCAGTCGATACCCAGACGCACATGCCCTAGCAGAGGCTGATGTGGAAGAGCTTCGAGACTGGTTTGGACCGCTGGGTCTTTTTAAGCGGGCCAACTATCTCGTTAAAGCTGCTAAAGAGATAGCTGGCAATTACTGTGGAGAGATTCCCAACAATATAGAAGCATTATTACGGTTACCAGGTGTGGGTACCTATAGTGCCCGCGCGATTCATTGTCTTGCTTTTGGGTCTTCTGTACCTATGATCGACGAGAGTAGTGGTAGACTTCTGCGAAGGGTATTAGGGTTGGGATATAAGGGACCAGCTTTCGCTGACCGTCGACTATTTGAAAAGGTTGAGGTAACATTTGCCGGAGCTATTACCAAATCCTTCAACTTAGGGCTATTGGACCTAGCAGTTCAGCACTGCCGGCCCAAATCACCGGACTGTCCCGAGTGTCCTCTTCATGACTTGTGCACCCATGCCAAGAATATAAGATCGAAATACCGACAAATAATGTAAATTTACATTGCTACTTCGTTTAAGGAGCCCAAAATGATATCAGGAGCATCAAGTACTCCGGACTGGGAACTTGAACAAATTGAGGTAATCCTGGATGACCCGACGAGTTGGCAACTTGTTATAGCAGGACCTGGTACAGGTAAGTCGGCGGTCGCATGCCAGCGTGTTGCATGTCTTGTTGACGAAGGTATTCCCCCATCGCGTATCTTGCTAGTTAGTTTTACTCGTACCGCGGTAGCAGAATTGCGAGACCGTATTGTATCATATGCAATTGCTCAGGACCTTGCTCGCGGTGCGCGCATTTCAACAATCGACTCGCATGCCTGGAGTCTACGGGTCGGATTTGATGATGAGCCTATTCCTCGGAGTCTTGGGGATGAATTCTATGACCTAAACATAGAACGTGTAGTGGAACTCTTTCGTGAAAAACAACCAGATTTACTAGACTTTATGCAGAGCTTAGAGCATCTGATCATTGACGAGGCTCAGGACGTAGTAGGTCTGCGAGCCGACTTGGTTATTGAAATGTTACAGTCTCTAGCTAAGGGTTGTGGAGTTACGATCCTGGCAGACCCTGCTCAAGCCATATACGGCTTCACAACGGACGAAGGGAGTAGCACTGGTGCGGTCTCACTCCTTGAAAGACTTGAGTCCGATAGTCCCCGTAAACTAACCTTAAGGGAACTCGAGAAAATTCACCGAATCCATGATAAAGGACTTGTAGACGTTTTTCAGAAGACCCGCGAACAAGCTGAGCAGGCCGACAATCCCTCTGGTCACGTAGATAGAGTATTAACCATTATACGGGAAACTTGTGGAACAAATCTGGGGGCAACTTCATATGAGAACGTAGCGAAGTTCCTTGAGCCACTTCAGAATGACTCCATACTGGTGCTGTTCAGACGACGTGCGGACGTATTGTTCGCATCATCCTTTTGCTCGCAGGCCGGATTACGTCATCGCCTGCGTATGTCCGGCGCTCCTATCGTTATCAAACCATGGCTTGGTTGGCTCTTGGGCGAATGTGACGAGGCAATACTTGGAATAGATGATTTTGAGAGACTTTGGGATCAACGAGTTGTACTCGCTCCAACTGTTTTTGAGGGGGAGAGCAGAGACGAATCTTGGGCACTTCTTCACCGGATCGCTGCTAGTAATAGGCCTGACAGTATAGATTTGATTCAACTACGCCGTGTGTTATCTCGTTCTCGACCTCCTGTTGAAGTGTGCTTCCCTGATTTGGGTAACGCAGGACCGATTCTCGGTACCATTCATGCTTCTAAAGGAAGGGAGGCAGATACTGTGCTATTGGTCATGCCTGGAGCTTACCGGGGAGATAGGAAAGGGAATAACAATGCTATCATTTTCGAAGAAGGACGAGTCTACTACGTAGGAGCCACGCGGGCTCGGAAAGCACTTATTGCTGCTGGAAACTCTCCTCCTGTCGTTAGCTATCTTGATTCAAGGCGAATATATCGGATAGTAGGCGCTACAAAAGTTCAACTGGAGATTGGGCGTGACGGAGATGTTGACCGTATAGCACACCTTAACTGGGGGAATGCAAGAAATGTACAACAAGTGCTGGCATCGTATGCTTCGAAGAGTACATCGATTCAAATCACTACTTCGCCGGAACGTGGATATAATGCCTTTCTGACCCTCTGGCATGAAACAGATGATGGCATAAAGAGAGATATTGAGATTGGTCAAATGAGCGAATCCTTTCGGTCCGATTTAGGTAGGGTCTGGACAATAGTAGACGATGACCAAAGGCTCCGTCCTGCGCCGGTTATTCACCATATATACCTAACCGCTGTGACGACTGTCGCTCTCTCTGAATCTGAATGTCAGGCAGTATCACATCCGTTTGATAAAAGTGGCTTGGCACTGGCGCCGGTCATAAAAGGTTTCCCATCGGTACCATTTCTATATTGTCGTAGGACTAGGAGGTGAATGTAATGAACACAACACCTCTTTTTCGCGAGGTAATTGTAAATCGCTTAATTGAGGACCTAATCGGACCATTGTCTGAGCATGAGATTCTCACTGACCGACCCACTCAGCGCTACAGTACAGGTATTCTCTACCCTCGAGGTTCCCAAATGCTACCTGAGGAGGATGAAGATGGTGGTTTGGCTGTCAATGTAATGGAGGACACCGCCTCTGATCCAGCGTTGTCTGGAGTCTCTCTCCACACCGCTCTTAAGCCATCTTCTGCCGGGCTGTCATTCGCAGTAAGGCCAGAAAAGGAAGGCACACTACCGGCAGTAAAGGTCCAAATCCGCTGTGCAAGATACACCCCCTTTGGAGTTGACGATGACGGTAAAGAGTTACCAGACCTTCCGTCTGATCGGTCTCATCAAAGATGGAGACGGATTCCATATGAGGTGACCCTATCTATCATGCTCCAGTCAGGAGAGAACAGAGTCGACCTCGGTAGCGAAGGAATCGAAGGACTGGAATTGTATCTTCTTACCACCCCCTATGCTGAACTCCTTACCGTTACAGCAGCACTATCAAACAGGAGACACCGTGGTGATTCTCGAATGTATGATGAGCAGCAACATTTCTTCCAAGTAGAGTTGACAATTGTATCCGTTCTTGATGGCTCGCTGGTAGCTCGACCGTCACGCCGGGCACAAACCGATGAAGATAGCAGAAGCGCAGCATTAATCTATCGTGACGTTGTGGAGTATGCTGTTGGGCACACTTGTTCAGCTCAAGCTGTTTTCGATGGCGACAGAGTATGCCTGAAGACCGAGTGGATCCCGGCGGTGATTGTGCCAAGTGTTAGCGACAAGGGAGATAAAGTGTTCGATGCACTAAGAGTTGATGAGCTAAGGCGCCCACTGGAATGTTCCTGGCTTGCCGGGGCCGCTCAAGAAGATCTTATTGAGGGTTTGGGGCAGTTGGTAGACGCCTACCGAAAGTGGATCGATGAGGAGGTTAAACAGATAGCACAGCTTCCGGAAGACCTCCGCCCTCAAGCCAGGAAGCACATAGAGAGGTGTGTTCATGGTGCAGATAGAATGGCTGAAGGAGTCGCTGCCATTGATCAGGATCCGAATGTGCTTACGGCTTTCAAACTCGCCCAAAACGCGATGCAACTTCAGTTCGGCTGGCTTCGTGATGGCGCCAAATTAATTTGGCATCCTTTTCAACTGGGATTCCAACTCTTAGTGCTAGCTGCGCTTGCAGACAGATCCCACCAAGGCCGTGAGACAATGGACCTTCTCTGGTTTCCGACTGGAGGAGGCAAAACGGAAGCATACTTAGCATTGGCAGCTTTCGCCATACTGCTTCGTCGTTTGAGACAAGACAAAAATGAAGATGGCGAGGGAGTAGCGGTCCTAATGCGATATACACTACGGTTGCTCACCATCCAGCAGTTTCAGCGAGCGGCCGCGATGATTTGTGCTTGTGAGTTACTACGTCGACGCGCAGCTACTAAGAAAGATAAGATTCCACCGCTAGGAAAGACGCCTATCGGTATTGGCCTTTGGGTCGGGGCTGGTGCAACTCCACTCACATTGCGTGATGCCCTTAATAGATCGCCCGATGAGCCAAGCACTCCCGAACAACTCACAACCTGTCCAGCATGTGGGGGAAAATTACGATGGAAGATTACGCCTAAAGAGTCAGTAGTAGAATGTGAGTCTGAAGCATCAAAGTGTGAGTTTGCAGCGAGTGGTACGATAATGCCTATTTGGACGATTGACGAAGAGATATATCGACATACACCTTCACTGCTCATAGGCACGGTCGATAAGTTTGCTCAGATTGTCCGAAAGGCAGAAACTGGAGTGCTCTTCGGAAGGAGCACGACCTTTGCTCCGCCGGACCTGATTATCCAGGATGAGTTACATCTAATCTCGGGACCACTTGGTTCGATAGCGGGGTTGTATGAAGTAGCAGTCGATGAACTCTGCCGAAAAGGTAATAACCGGCCAAAGATAATTGGCTCAACTGCAACTATTCGTCGAGCAGAGGACCAGATCAGAGCCCTGTTTGATCGTGACACCTATCAGTTTCCAGCACCAGGACTACATGCTAGAAACTCTGGTTTCACAGTAACTGACACCGAAAAACCGGGGCGACTTTATATTGGACTCACAACGGCGGGGCGGTCCGCGACATATACATTACAAGCCCTCACTGCGTCTCTATTGCAGGCAGCGAGTTCACCTGGCGCTTCTCTGGAAGAGCACGATTACTACTGGACTCTTGTTCTTTACTTTAATTCTCTACGTGAACTTGGTCATGCATTGGTTCTGATGCAAGATGACGTTCCAGTTTCTATTAGGCAAATTGCTGCACGTAGAGGGGAGCCACTACGAAAGCTCGAGGTTCCAACTGAGCTTACCAGTCGCGTTCCTGCCTATGAAATTCGCGACATGCTTGATAGGTTGAAGAAGGGTCCTGACGATCCTGAAGCAGTCGATCTCCTATTGGCCTCAAACATGATCTCTGTAGGTATGGACATCCCACGGCTGGGAATTATGGTTGTAAATGCCCAACCGAAAACTCTGTCCGAGTATATACAAGCGACAAGTCGCGTTGGACGAGTAAACGTACCAGGTCTGATAGTAACCATGTATAATAGCATGCGCGCGCGTGACCGATCACACTATGAGTCTTTTGAGACCTGGCATCAATCTCTCTATCGAGACATCGAAGCTACAAGCGTCACTCCATTCGCGTCTCGAACTCAAGATAAAGCTTTACATGCCGTTCTTGTAGCGCTTGTCCGCCACACGATTCAAGGAATGGAGCGACGACCTGTGCTGGATGACATTCATCGTTCGCAGGTTGAGGGGATTGCTGCGATTATTGAGGAGCGCGTAGCCCGCGTTGATCCGAGCGAGCGTGTGAAGGTTTCACAGAAGCTGAAGCGTTTGATTGATCAATGGGCGAGCCGACCAGACCTTAAGAGGTATTGGGATGACTATGAGCGTACCACGAGTCTTCTCATGTCAACTGAACAGTTTGCTGCTAAAGCCGACGTCGACGCTGATCTCGACATGGAAGGTGCAAGGCGTGCTCTCTGGCCAACACCGAACTCTATGCGCGAGGTTGAAGCAGGAACTCCCTTTGTCCTCCGGCGCGTACTAAAGGCCGAGGAGGCGTAGAATGAGGAATGAACTAGGCGACATCAGACGTAGTCAAGTTATAACATCACATGGACCTGGGTCTATCATCGACTTCAGGGCTGGCGGCTACGGGGGTGCTGGCATATCTGTGGTCGCAGCCGGTCTGGAGGAATGGGACCGTTGGGCATCACCACCCGGGCTAGGCCACCCACAGACAGTCTATGAGCCCAGATTGCAGAAGAAGCTTGGTGTTGATGGATTTCGTTTACCCCCAGTTTCACCTCAGGTCGCTCCGGGTGTTTACTCACAGAAGGCGGGCAAACTAGTAGGAGTGCGGTTTCCACAATGGCTACAGTGCCCAGATTGTCATATTATCCGCCCAGCACGGCAATGGACTGAGGATGCGGGAGATCCTGCGTTGTACTGTGCAGCATGTAGCGATAAGGCTGGGGGGAGAAACCGTGTTCATGTTGTGCCCGTCCGATTTATTTTGATCTGTGAGAATGGACATCTCGATGAATTTCCATGGGATTGGTGGATCAAGCATAAGGAAACATGTCCGAAGCGACACGACCTGAAGTTGGAAGGTAGTGCCACTTCTGGACTCGCAGGTCTAATTCTTACTTGCCTTGGCTGTGGTGCTCAACGTTCTATGGAGGGATGCTTTGGACCGGAAGCGGTCCCCGGACATTGCCAGGGACGTCGGCCATGGCTAGGAGCAGATGCCGATGAGCCATGCGCAGCGAAATTCCCTCACCTGCGTATCGTACAACGAGGCGCCTCGAACATCTACTTTTCTGTAGTTGAGTCCACTCTTGATATTCCACCATGGTCAGACGAACTTCAGAAAAAGATCGGGATGAGATGGGCTATGCTTGAGCAGGCTAGTGATCTCGATAAGAGACGCGCTTTGATTCAAGCTATGCGTTTGCCTGAAATAACAGACATGCCTGAAGATGATTTGGTTAAGGTGATCAATGAACGTATTAAACGTCTTCAAGCACCGGACCGAAATATACGATGGGAGGAATACCAACAGTTCGTTCAACACAGTTCACCATTCGGCGAGAATACAGAGTTTGAGATTAGGCCGACACTAGTGCCTCCTGAGCTTGCGGGATGGATACAATCAATTGTCCGAGCTACACGCCTCAGAGAGGTTAGGGCTCTTCGTGGTTTTACCCGTATCTTTCCACCGATTCAAGGGGAGGAGGAGAGGGTTGCGCCGATCGCGCTTTCCAACAAAAACTGGCTCCCCGCTGTAGAGAATAGGGGCGAAGGAATCTTTGTTCAACTACGCCTTGACACATTGAGGGAGTGGGAGCAACAAGACGTTGTGCAGCAACGAATTACCAAACTACAGGGTGAATATAAGCGCGTGTGGAGAGAACGTGGCCGTACCGGAACACCACCAAGGAGACCTACAGCTCGGTTCATTCTTATTCACAGCCTTGCGCATACCCTTATTCGCCAGCTTTCACTCAGTTGTGGATATGGAAGCGCCTCGCTTAGAGAGCGTCTATACGTTGATACTGGAGATTGGGAGATGGCAGGGTTACTCGTGTTCACTTCGTCCCCAGATGCTGATGGAACGCTCGGAGGGTTAGCCCGGCAAGGTGACACAAACAACATCGTAGAGGTTTTTGAGGATGGCTTAACGTCGATGACTTGGTGTTCGTCGGACCCTCTGTGCATTGAGGGAGTACACACGATGTCAGAGCCCGCGAATGGAGCTGCGTGCCATGCCTGTCTATTGGCATCTGAGACTTCGTGTGAGGAGTTCAATTCGTTTCTTGATCGAGCTTTGCTTGTCGGTACACCACCGATGCCCGAACTCGGATATTTCAGAGATTATCTGCGGGAGTTCTGGAGGTGAGCTAGAATGGGAATTCCACGAGACATTGTATCACTCGAAGAGAGGCTACGTTCGAACAAAGAGATCGACCTCTTCGCTCCCATGGAGCGTGGAGGGATTCTAGATTCTCCTGAGGCAAGCACCCTGCTTCGACTGATTCAAGGGATTGACCTATGTAATCCTGCTCAGATTTTACGGTTATGCCTTCAAGCACTCCGTGTACAGCACGATGAATTAGCACCTAACCTAATCGAGGCTGAGTTGGTTGCTACCTTACCACCAGAGATACCCGGCGTAGCCAGGCCAACAGTACAGGTCATACGAGAGATGCTTCACTCTCATGCTCGCGAAGTAATTGTTGTGGGATATGAGTTGTCCGACCGCGATATGATGCACCTACTTGAAGAGGTAGCATCACGAGGGACAGCCCTTATAATGATCTGTGACCGCATGCGCGGCTCTGTTGATCGTCTGCTTGAGTCTTGGCCAACAGGTATTAAGCAGCCACGTATTTTCCAAGACCGTGAACGTCCAGAGGTGGCCCCTTATGCTTCTATGCACGCGAAATGTATATTGGTTGATGGCAAGGACCTATTGATAACATCCGCTAACTTTACTTTTCACGGGCTGCATGGAAATATCGAGATCGGTGTGCGTTTGTCTGGACCACCGGTTGTTGAAGCGAGAAAGATATTCTCACACTTGGTCGATACCGGAATCGTTGAGGAGATCCATTGAATATTTGCTGTCCTTCGCTCGTCAGGAGCACTCTCACGGTCATGGTCAAATGGATATGTAATGAAGAATTTTAATGAAATAATTCTGGAACTGCCAGAAAGGCATCGAACTGCCTTGAATTGGTTTCTCAGAAATAGGGGTACTGAGCAAACGTGGCCTAAACCATCGCCAGACGGAACGCTTCTCGCAAGCAAAGCCCAGGGTATATATAAACCTAAGTGGACGAAGTATTGTCTGAGCATAAGACAGAGTCTTAGAAGTAGATATGCTGATAAAGAGTTGCAAGTGCATTCCGACGGAACCTGGTCCTTGGTTTACGCTCAGGAAGCGAGTGACCCGAGATCTCGGGATGCTGACTATGCGAATCGAAGCTTGATTGCTTGCATGGAGGAAAGGGTTCCTATAGGAGTAATGAAGCAGATCAGCGAGACACCCGTTTCCCGTTATCAAGTTCTCGGCGTTGCGATGGTTCTTAGGCATCATGAAGGTTACTTTCTAATCGAAGGTTTTGCAGCCGACGGAACTGTCAAAGGGCTAGAATCACCGCAGGATTTAAAGGCTTTGGCTACCATTCATGAAAAGGAAATGGATCTCGCTGGAGCGTTCGATCCTGAAAACATCATTGATGCAAGGGAAAAGATTCTTACTTCAATAATAAGGCGAAGAGGGCAGCCCAATTTTCGACAGCAACTACTTGAATTATATGGAGCAAGATGTGCTATCACCAACTGCGGTGTAGAGGAAGCACTAGAGGCTGTGCATATTTTACCATACAAAGGTCCACAAACAAATCATCCATCAAACGGACTTCTACTAAGAGCAGACATACATGTCCTGTTTGACCTGGGACTAATCACAGTAGATACAAAAACGATGACAGTAATGATAGCATCTTCACTGATGGGTAGCTGCTATGCTGAGTTGAATGGTGCCAGGTTACACTTGCCAAGAACTGCAGCTTTCAACCCAAGCAAGGATGCTCTCGACCAACATCGTGCTTGGTCCGGACTTTAGTCTTAAGTATTGTAGTTCTACCTTGTGACACGTACGGTCTACCTTGAAAGTCTCGAACCACCATGTTAGTCTAAAAGCCAGATCGAAATTTCTGGTTCTGTCTATTGAACAGTACCGCCCACTACATTGGACTCGAACTTTTACTATATTAGATCGGCCTAACGTTAAGATGGCTCTCACTGAACGAAGTGGAATGATACCCTGACTTAGGTTCAGGGTGTCACCAAAATCAATACGCCAGACCAGCTTAACAAAATGAGTAAATGTGACCCAATAGAATACTTTAATGTTACCTCAGCTAACAACCTGCAATATTGTCAATCAGGCAGAACTTTGTCGACGCTTATAAAGAGTTCTGTGTATTGCCTCCTTTGGTTGGAACTGAATTATCCACAGGTACACCAACGCTTTCTTTTGGCTACGAAGCCACGGCAAATGATTCAATAAAAGACCCTTATTTGCTAACTAGCCATTCCGGTTTGTTAATGGCTTAGTCCTCGGCCTGCTAAAATATTTAACTACTTCAAACCACAGAATACAAGCAACTCCAGCTCCGAAACAAATCGCCAGGTCATTGGGATGCAGTGTGCCAAAGCGGAATAACTCGCGTAGGAAAGGCACATAAATCACCAGAGTCAGGATAGCTAAAGTGGCCGCTATTATTATGAATAATGACGTATTCCTATAACGCAGACTAGATAATATGTTCTTTGACCAAAAACGATTGGAGAGTATAAGCCCCAAATTTGCAATAACCAGGGTAGTGAAAGCTAAACTGCGTGCCTCTAACTCACCTCGCCCCTGATTCAAAGTAAATCCGTAAATGGCCAGTATAACGAGTAGAACTGCAGCGCCTTGCATTAGGCTAAAGATTATAGTCCTGCGGCTAAATAGTGGTTCTTTACGATTACGAGGTGGACGGCTCATAACATTAGGTTCTTCAGGCTCAGCTTCAAATGCGACGGAACAAGCTGGGTCAATAATTAGCTCAAGGAATACCACATGAACCGGCAAGAGTACTAGAGGCCATCCAAACAACACTGGTATTAGCGATAAGCCAGCAATGGGCACATGGACCGCCAATATATAAGCCATGGCTTTTCTCAGGTTGTCGAATACGCGTCTGCCAAGCCGGATCGCTTTGACAATGGAGGAAAAGTCATCGTCGAGCAATACCAGTGCTGCTGCCTCTCTGGCAACATCGGTACCTCTTCCGCCCATAGCAATCCCAATGTTTGCTGATTTTAATGCCGGCGCGTCGTTTACCCCATCCCCAGTCATTGATACAATCTCGCCATTTTCTTTGAAAGCATTCACTAGGCGAAGTTTCTGTTCTGGCACTACCCGTGCGAATATATTTACGGTCTTGATACGCTCTCTGAGTTCTTGATCACTCATGTTGTACAATTCTACGCCGGTAATAACCTTATCCAATGGTTTCAGACCTACTTGACGCGCAATATGTTGTGCGGTAACTGGATAGTCACCCGTAATCATTACTACCCGAATACCCGCTTTATAACATTCTTGGATAGCCGTCGGAACCGTAGGACGTATCGGGTCAGCGAATCCTAAAAGACCAAGGAAATCAAACTCGAAGTCGTGCTGGTCACCAGGAAACGAGACCTGTTTGAAATGCGCTTTAGCTACACCAAGCACCCTCAGCCCATCGGCGGCCATAAGTTTAACCTGTTCTGACCATTCTCGTGTTTTAGCCTCGCTCAAATGGCAAAGGTCAATAATGGCTTCAGGAGCACCTTTAGTCGCGATAATGTAGTCTTCACTGTTGGGTGATTTCCAGACACGAGAGAGAGCCATCAGTGTCTTTGACAATGGATATTCACGCATGAACGCCCAGTCGCTATGCAGGTGTTCAGTCATGTTCTGATAATGATCACTCAGTTTCTTGAGTGCCTTTTCCATAGGGTCGAAAGGATTAGTCTGGCTAGCTAGTATGCTGAATTCTATCAGTTGATGAAATTTTTCTGGCGGCTCCTTGGCTGTGTTCAAGTCTATAATTAAGAATTCACTATCAACGGATATTCTATCTACTGACATTTGGTTCAGGGTAAGAGTTCCAGTTTTATCTACACATAAGACCGTATTTGAACCAAGGGTTTCGATAGCGGGCATACGGCGTGTCAGTACGCGGCTCTGAGAAATACGCCAGGCCCCGAGGGCGAGAAAAACGGTAAGGACAACCGGGAATTCCTCTGGCAATATAGCCATCGCCAGGGTGATACTCGCTAGAAAACCATCAATCTAGTTACCTCTGCTGAATCCATACACAATTGCCATAACCGCACAGAGGGAAAGACCTATCAGTGCCAGGTTACGGACTATACGCCTCGTTTCTTTCTGTAATAGCGTTTCCTCAGGTTCAATAGTCTGCAAGGACTTACCGATTTTACCGAATTCAGTATGCATACCTGTAGCGGCCACGCACGCCATACCCAGCCCACCAACTACAAGCGTACCTGAATATACGAAAGGCGAATTGTCACCGCCGGGGCGCCCCATTTCCGTGGTAGCTTGTGATTCGGTCTTATGCACCGGGACCGATTCACCGGTAAGTAACGATTCCTCAATCATCAGATTATTACAGTCAAGTACAATACCATCAGCCGGCACCCGGTCACCTTCTGAAAGGATGATGATATCATCACGGATTACTTCGCGGCCGGCGATTCTCCTGGATACACCGTCGCGGATAACCAAAGCACGTGGGCTTGACAGGTCGCGAAGTGCCTCAAGCGCCCTCGCTGTTTTGCGCTCCTGATATAGAGTGATACCTATAATTACGAAGACGAAAAAAAGAAGCATGAGTGCTTCCTGGATATCTCCTAATACCATATAGATTATGCCGCTGGCGATAAGAAGCAATAACATGGGTTCACGAAGAACACTCAGAGCAATCGATATAATACTGCGCTTTTTAGCCGATGGAATTTCGTTAAACCCCTCGAGCGCAAGTCTATCAGAGGCTTCTTTTTCGGAAAGACCAGTGACACCACTAATGTTGTTCAAATCGAATTTATCAGACATTACAACCCCTCACACAAAAAAATACCCGCAGGATGCTTAGTCCCGCAAGTATTCCGCTGCCCCAGATAGAAGTCCGGCTCTCCTCTTAAGAGTCGGCCTGTTCCAAGCGAATCTATTTTAATTTAGATATCGTAGCTCTGTCAAATCATCAATATACTGCCTATGATTGATTTACGCAGTTGGCTAAAATGTGACATTACGAACTATTGTTCACGGAGAGGACAGAAACAAGCAATTGTTTCTCGAAATTCGAGCTATTGTATAGATCATCGGGCTTCTCTCAACATAGCCCAATTAGTAAGTTCTGTTTTGGGAACATTGGATTTATCGACTATTTTAAAGCCGAAATGCTCATATAATGAGACTTTTTGCTCATCAAGCGTCTCCAGATAGCACGGCAGACCTTCTACATCGATTTTGGAAAGCATCGGCCTGAGCAGCTTACCTGCATAGCCTTTACCCTGAAATTGGGGAGCCACGCCGATTGTCTGCAAGAACCAATGTTTGAAAGGGGTTAGACGTTGGTGTACCGTGTCTATATACTCGCCAAGGCGTCTCATTTACTGATGTTTTCCTGCAAGACCCGCGGATTCTGCCCATCTTGTCATGCCAAGCGTCGTGAGGAATGGGGTGAGTGGATGCGGGAGGAGCTTATCCTGCGCACAC
>Ga0307379_10005262_pt1 | contig 18125 bp, 16 predicted proteins | sample UN2MG_FD_202237 | JGI IMG/M metagenome (GOLD analysis project Ga0307379, IMG submission 202237) | Soil microbial communities from Risofladan, Vaasa, Finland - UN-2 | ecosystem: Environmental > Terrestrial > Soil > Coastal area > Acid sulfate soil | place: Finland: Risofladan, Vaasa | collected... | reverse complement strand
CGGCCGGGTCGCTGTTCCTGAAGACCGGACCGCTGCTCTTCGATGTGTTCGGGGAGGCGGTTCTGGAGACGACGCCGCGAGCGCGGCTCATTCGCGCCGAGCAGCCGCCGGTGACCGGGGGACTGCGGGGTGCGCTGAGCGCGGCTGGGGCAGGCGAGCCGGAGATCTGGGAGCGGGTGCGGCGGACGGCGACTGAGCGGGGGTGGTTCCGGGAGGATGTGGGCGCCGGACCGGAAGGAGCAAGGAATGAGGAGTAGGCGGGAATCCAAGGTAGTGGTCATCGGCGGCGGCAGCAGCTATACGCCCGAGATCGTGGAGGGGCTGATAGGGCGGGCGGAGGAACTCTCCCTGCGCGAGGTCTGGCTGGTCGATATCCCGAGCGGGCGGAAGAAGCTCCAAATCGTGGGCAACCTGGCGAAGCGGATGGTGGAGAGGAACGGGGACCCGTTCACGCTTCATCTGACCAGCGACCGCAGAGAGGCGCTGCCGGGGGCGAACTACGTCGTCACGCAGATCCGCGTCGGAGGGATGCAGGCCCGGATCAAGGACGAGAAGATCCCCCTCCGCCATGGCGTGATCGGCCAGGAAACGACCGGGCCCGGGGGCTTCGCCAAGGCGCTCCGCACCATCCCTGTCATCCTCGATATCTGCCGGGATATGGAGGAGCTGGCGCCCGGCTCGTGGCTCGTCAACTTCACGAACCCCAGCGGGATCGTGACGGAGGCGGCGAGCCGCCACAGCAAGACGCAGGTGATCGGGCTCTGCAACAACGCCATCAACATGGAGCGCTGGTTCGCCCGCGAGTTCGGCGCCACGCCGGAGGAGACGTTCATCGAGTTCGTCGGCTGCAACCACCTGCTCTGGGCGAACCGCGTGCGGGTGCGCGGGGTCGACGTGACCGACACGCTGCTCAAGAAGGTGGCGGCCGGAGACGAGTGGCCCAAAGGGCTGATCGAATCGCTGGGGGCGATCCCCTGCGGTTACCACCACTACTACTACGCGGGCGACGAGGCGCTGAAGAGGCTCAAGAAGGCGAAGAAGACCCGCGGCGAGCAGATCATCGGGATCGAGAAGGAGCTCTTCGACCTCTACCGGGACCCGAACCTCTCGGAGAAGCCCAAGGCCCTGTCGAAGCGAGGCGGCTCGTTGTACTCGGAGGCGGCGGTTCGACTCATCGCCTCCATCCATGCCGACCGGCGCGATATCCAATGCGTCAACACCACGAACCGCGGCGCGCTGTCGGACCTTCCGCCCGACTCCGTCGTCGAGGTGAGCTGTGTCATCGGAGCGGACGGGCCGCGCCCCCTCACGGTCGGGCCTCTGCGCCCGGAGCTTCGGGGGCTGCTCCAGCAGGTCAAGGCCTACGAGGAGCTGACCATCAAGGCAGCCGTGACCGGGGATCGAGGGGCGGCGCTTCAGGCGCTGATAGCTAACCCGCTCGTGCCCTCAGCGGCCGTCGCGCGAGCAGTGCGCGACGACCTGCTCGAGGCGCACGCGGACTATCTGCCGCAGTTCGCCCGGACCGGCCATCGCACCACGAAGAAGCGCGCCGCAAAGAAGGCTGCGAAGAAGAAGGCATCGGCGAAGCGGCGCTAGCGAGTCGTCCCGAGGGCGCTCATTTCCTCAGGCGCCGGCACCCCCGCGCCCGCGCCACCAGTCCATGAACGCATCTAATCCGCGGACTCCGTGGTCGAGGACCGCCTCGTAGATGTGCACTGAGAAGAGCGTGTGCCGGTACTCGGGGCGATCCCAGACGGCGTCTTTGATGGCGAGGATGTGCAGGCGCTCCTCATCGGTGAGGTTGGCCAGCCAGTTGGAGCGGAGTTTGCGCCCAGGGGCGAAGTCGCTGGCGCGCGCAGTGTGGAGGTCCAGCTTCCACGTGGGACCGTTCGTGGGGAAGCTGACCCGCAGACCCCAGTAGAAGCTGTTCCCGCGCGGGTCGCGAGGGTCACGGTAGCAGTCGACACAGACCTGCCGCCAGGGCCAGCGCGTCTCGGCGAGCTTGCGACCGAGATCCCAGTGGTCACCCCAGTCGGGCGGCTCCTGGAGGCGCTCGAAGTCGAGATCGCGCCAGGTCATGGTGCGCATGCTATAGGAGCCGACCGCCTTGTAGCCGGCCTCGGCGATGATGGGACCGAGGCCCGACTCGGAGAGCATCCGGTCGGCTCCGGAGCGAAGCTCCTCGTCCGCAGCGAGTAGGCGCTGTGCTTCTTCCGGCGGTAGGCCGCTCACGTGCTCCTCCCCTCTTCGGTGACTGGGTGTCTTCGCCGAGACCCGCCCTCGACCCTCGCGGCGCAGGTCCCGCGCCGTCAGCGTCCGGCGAAGCGACAGACGCGAAAAGGGAGCCCCCGGTAGACCGAGGGCTCCCTGGTCTGTTCGGCGTTGGCGATCTAGCTCAGGTGCTTGAACTGCGGAAGCAGCGGGGCCTGCACCTTGAACAGCTCGTCCACCATCTCCTTGATCTCGGCCAGGGAGAGCTTGGAGGCGGCGAGCGGATCGTAGCAGCAGGCCTGGTAGGCGGCGACGGGGTCGCCGGTGAGGGCCGCTTCGACGGTCAGCTCGCTCACCATCGTCGTGAGGTGGTTCAGGGCGACGAGCTGAGGCGGGAGATCACCCACGTGCACGCCCTTGAACCCCGTCCTATCGGCGATGACCGGCACCTCGACCACACACTGGTCGGGCAGGTTCGTGATGAGATCGGTGTTGGGGATGTTCCCGTTGAAGTTGAAGGTGTCGTCGAAGAGGAGCCCGCGGACGATCTTCGAGGCATACTCATCCGAGCGCCCGAGCCTGATTTCGACGCGGCCCTCCGCGTAGTCCCGAAGCCGATTCTTCCACGTATCGGCGGCCTCCGAGTACTCATCGAGAATGTAGCCGTGAACCCCGGGGTTCCAGTCCTTGCCGTGGGTGCAGTACTTCTCGATGAGGTCCGGGCGCTTGCGGAACCACCAGTTATACTCCGAGTTATGCCCGCTCGATTCCGTGACGTAATAGCCGAGCGCTTTGAACATCTCGTTGCGCACGATGTCCTGCTCCCAGATCTCGGGCTTCTCCACCGCTTGCCGGAGGAGAGGATAGAGGCACTCGCCATTCCGCTCAAAGCGGAGGAGCCACGCCTGGTGGTTGATGCCGGCGGCTTCCCAGACGACCTCTTCGCCGGGTACGCCGATCCATTTTGCAAGACGCCGGGCAAGCCCCTGAACGCTGTGACAGAGCCCCACGAGCTGCACCGATGTCTCCCGAAAGAGCGCCCGGCAGAGCATCGTCATCGGGTTCGTGTAGTTGAGAATGAAGGCGTTAGGCGCGTACTTCTCGACATCGCGGGCGATGTCGAGCATGACCGGTATGGTCCTCAGGGAGCGGAAGACGGCCGCGGTCCCATAGCTGTCCCCCACGTTGAAGTCGACGCCATACTTCATGGGGATCTCGATCTCGGGACGGAACCCTTCGACTCCGTGGGCGAGGATGGTGATGACGACGATGTCGGCGTCCTTCAGTCCCTTCGCCCGGTCCAAGCTTGCCTCGACCTTGGCCGGGTACTTCCCGACCTCCATGATCTTGTCGACGGCGCGCTTCGTGTAGTCGAGCCGTTCCTCGTCGATGTCGATGAGCGAGATCGTCGATCCCGCCAGGTCTTCGTACGACATCATGTCGATAACCAGTGTTCGCGTGAAGCCCAGGCTCCCCGCCCCGACGAATGCGATTTTCGGCATGCTTTCTCTCCTCCAATAATCCGATAAGAGGCCGGGCGTATGGCCCAGCACTACGATTATTCCCTTCCGGATGTGCCAGAGCTTTCCTCCGAGCCGGGGCCGAGGACGCCTGCATTTCCGTCTGGAGTTCCTGAAGAATCGGATGCAGATGACTGATCGTCCGGGCCAACCCGCACCACGAACCCGCGGCCGGGCGCTCAGGTTCGGCGACGCAGGCCGCGCGTGTAGGAGACTGCGGTCCGCTCGAAGAACTAGTCGTCCGTGCCCGCGAGACCTCGGCCGAACGGCGATGGATGAGCAGAGACCCAATGGAGCGACCTTCTTTCCTTCGCGCCGCCGGGGCGCTTTTCGCCGAAGCTACGGATGCCGCCGCCTACCGTTCCGTGGCGGCGCAGGTGAAGTACCCCGTCGGCGCCATGCTGGCCGCGCAGACGGTGATGACCTTCGGTCTTACTGCCATGCTGAGCCGGCTGCTGGGCTCCCGTGCCTTCGGCGAGTACGCTGTCGTCCTCACCATCGCGGGAATCTTTCGGCTGCTCGCCTCCTTCTCGGTCGAATCCGGAATACCCAAGTTCATCGCTGAAGCCCGGCACCAGGGCCTCGAGCAGATCAAGTCGCACTACGCCGCCGGCATCTGGACCCGACTCGCCGCCAGCTCCGTCGCGCTGGCGGCGGCAGGCTTGCTTGGCCCCTGGCTCAGCCGGCTCTATGGCGTGGCCGGTATGGCGAATTCGGTCTTCGTCGCCTCCATCTTCCTCTGTCTGCTCGGGCCGGTGTCCTTCTTCTTTCTCTCCTGCATTCAGGGGCTCGAACGTCCGGTGCAGTGGTCAACCGCGAGCCTCGTCAGCTCGCTCGCCCTCTTCCCGTTTGCTGTCGTGGGCGCCGCCGGGTTCGCCCGATGGGGCCAGCTCGGGATGCTGCTCTGGATCGCCGGCGGATGGCTGCTCGCCGTGATCATCTGCGCGTGGTTCGCCAGAAGGGAGTTGGGCTTCCTCTGGGCGCGGGTGGACGCCGCCCGGGTGCGCTTCTTGATTCCGTTCCTCTTCCCCTTGTGGATCGGCGGGCTCGTTTCCTTCGGGGCTCATACGATCCTGAAGTCGTATCTCGCGGTGAGGTGCGGTCCCGTTCCCGTGGGGCAGTTCGAGATCGGTCTCACGCTCCTGTTCCACATGGGAACCTTCCATCAAGCCTTCATGATCGTCTTCCTGCCGGCCTGGGCGCGGCGGCATGCCGCCCACGATGGCGCCGAGCTCCTCCGATCCTTCACCCAGGCCCGCGGCGTGTTGACGGGTGTTGCAACGACCTACGGGCTGGTCCTGGCCCTCGGCGGCCACTGGGTCGTGCCTGCCATCTTCGGGCCCGAGCAGGTGGGCGCGGTGCCCACCGTCCGCATGATGGGGATCGTGATGCCGCTGATGATCGTCAGCTGGCTCAGCGGCGTGACGTACGTCGTGGGGAACCGGACCGCCATGGTCGGCAGGGCGAATCTCCTGTGGTTCTGTATTGTGATACCGACGGGCTTCTTGCTGATCCCATCCCTGGGTTCATTCGGGGCGGCCATCGCCTTTCTCATCGCCTACGTCGCTTTCACCTGGTACTGCATCACGCGCTCCCGCCCGTTTTTCCGCCAGGCGGAGCGCTGGGCGCGGCAGCAGGAGGCGGTGTAGGGAGGCGTGCGGTCCGGCGGCGGATCGCGGGTTCGCGGCGTCTGCCCTCAGTGCGGAGTGAAGGTGGTGAGCAGCAGCACACTATCCAGCGCGATGAGGGCGGCAGCGACGACCCAGCAGAAGACGCGGTAGCCGCGGGAAAGGGCAAGCTCGCCCATCAACGCTCGCCGGCTCGCCAGGAGGAGCATGAGAACCAAGATGGCGGGCAGGAGCACGCCGTTCATCACCTGCGAGAGCAGCAGGATCCGCAGCAGCGGCGCGCCGGGCACGAGCACGAGACCCGCGCCGAGAACGATGAGGCCGGTGAAGAGGAGGTAGAAGTGCGGCGCCTCTCGGAACGACCGGCCGACCCCTCGCTCCCAGCCGATGCCTTCACAGATGACGTAGGCTGTAGACAAGGGTAGGATGGAGGCGGCGAAGAGGGCCGCGTTCATGAGCCCTACGGCGAAGAGAAGGGAGGCGTACTCCCCGGCGAGAGGCCGCAGCGCGGCCGCTGCCTGCCCGGCCGTAGTGATGCGCTCGCCGGAGGCGTGGAGCGTGGCCGCGCAGGCGATGGTGATGAAGAAGACCACGATCACGGCGAAGACCCCGCCGATGATCACGTCCCAGCGCGCCAGGCCGTAGCTCTCGGCGCGGGTGCCCTTCTCCACGACGGTCGCCTGAAGGTAGAACTGCATCCAGGGCGCGATGGTGGCCCCGACGATCCCGACGGCTGCCAGCAGATAGGCATCCGTGAACCGGAAGGCCGGGGTCACCGACTGCTGCATGACATGGCCCCACTGCGGTCTCGCCAGGATGCCGGAGATGGGGTAGGCGAGGTAGACGAGACAGGCGACCAGGAAGATCCGTTCGACGACCTGGTAGCTCCCCCGCACAACCAGCAGCCAGATGAGTGCCGCCCCGACCGGCACCGCGATGTACGGTGACAGCCCGAACAGCCGGGCGGCCTCGGCGACTCCGGCGAACTCCGCCGCGGCGTTGGCGAAGTTGGTTGCGAAAAGGGCCAGCATCAGCAGCACGGTGACCTTGATCCCGAAGGACTCGCGGATGAGATCGGCGAGGCCCTTCGAGGTGGCGATGCCCATGCGGGCGCAGATCTCCTGGACGACGATGAGCACGACGAGCGTGGGCCACAGGAGCCAGAGCACCGAATAGCCGAACTCCGCCCCCGCCACCGAGTAGGTGGCGATCCCGGGCGCGTCGTTGTCGACATTGGCCGTGATGATGGCCGGGCCGAGCACGGCGAAGAAGGCCAGTATCGGCACCCACACTCTGCGGCGAAGCAGCCTGATCACGACTGCACTCCCCTTTGGCTAGCGAGCGAATACCTTCGGCAACTGCTTCTTCAGTCGGCCCGGCAGCACCGCCGCGATGGCGTCATCAACGGTCACGATGCCCACCAGCCTCTTCCCTTCGTCTACGACGGGAATGGCGAGCAGGTTGTACCGCGCGATGAGCCCCGCCGTCTCCTCGTGGGAGGTCTCGGCGGTGACCGATATCAGACCCCGCACCATGATGTCGTCGATGACTCTCGTGGGTGGTGCGACGATGAGATCTCGGAGCGAGAATACGCCGATGAGCCTCTTCTCGTCGTCGAGAACGTAGCAGTAGTAGATCGTCTCGGCTTCCTCACCCGCCTTGCGGAGATAGCCAATCGCCTCCTGGGCAGTCATGCCGGCCGGCACGGCGACGTACTCGGGCGTCATGAGTCCGCCGGCGGTGTCGTCGGGGTACTTGAGCAGCTCCTTGACGTCCGAGGCCTCCTCCGGCTCCATCAGTCCCAGGAGCTGGTCGGCCCGCTCCTTCGGCAGGTCGCCGACGAGGTCGGCGGCGTCGTCGGGGTCGATCTCCTCGAGGATGTCGGCCGCCTTCTCGTCCTCCAGGGAGTCGAGCACGGCCTGCTGGAGCTCGAACTCCATCTCTTCCATCGCCGCGGCGGCCGTCTCTTCGTCGAGACCGGAGACAACCGTCGCCCGATCGAGCGCGCTCAACTCGCCCAGGATATCGGCGAGATCGGCCGGGTTGAGGCGGCGCAGCTTTTCCCGCTCCAGGTCGAGCCTGAGCTGCTGGGAGGTGGGATCGAGGGAGTGAACGTGCTCCCAACTGATGAGGCGCTCGTGAGGCCGGCGGCCGAACCAGCTCCAGAGGCGGAGCGCGATGCCTTCGATGTTGAGACGGCGAAGCAGGCTGCGGGTGCCGACCCCGACCGCGACGAGACGGACCTGCCCCTGCACCGCCCCGAGCTTGAGATCGTTCACCCGCACCACCCGGTGCCCTTCGACGTCGACGATCTGGTTGTCGAGCACGGACTCGACCAGCAAGACCTCCCCCTCCTCCAGTTGGGTCGATTGAAGCTCGCCGTGAGGGTGAGTCAGGGCGATTGCTTCGGTGGAGACGCTTCGGATTACACTCCAGGGAAGGATCAGCGGCTCTCGCCGCCCGCGCGGGCGCAACAGGAGCTTCGTGACGAGGGGGAAGCTCTCGCCCAGCTCGACTCCAATGTCGCCGACGCGTCCGACGAGCCGGCCGTCGCGATCGACGACATTCATGCGAAGCAATTCGCTCACGTATCCCTCAGAGAAGAAGATCATCGCGCCACCTCCTCAGGTGGTCTTATCCACGCCAGGCCAAAGAAAACAGCCTTCCCAGACAGGGAAGGCTGTGGCGTCCACAAACTTACGGGCGGCTCAACGCCGGCCCCCGCGCGCGTCTGTGTCCGAGCAAGCCGGAGCTGCGTCTCGCCGGCTCGGAACCTGTCCCTGCCTGTTTACGTGAGGATGGATCCATCAGTCGAAGTGACCTACTTATTCCACCAGAGGATAGCGAATGTCTAACGCCGCTGTCAATATCTGGGCCGCCCGCGTCGTGCCGCCAGACGGCGGAGTCGCTGGTGGACGAGGTCGACACATCGCCAACAGGAAGCCTGCTCGCCGGCGTACAAGACTAGCGTAAGCGTCGAGCACCCGTCCCAGGAGGCGCCCACGTGAAGAAGAAAGCTCTCCTCGCCGTGCCTGTGGCTGTCATCATCTTTGTCCTCTATGTCACGCTTCGTCCCCACACCCAGGGGGGCGACTGGGTCTACGGCAGTGGGGTGATTGAGGCGACGGAGGTGGATGTCAGCGCGCAGGTCAGCGGGCTCCTGGCGGGGGTAGAGGTCCAGGAAGGCCAGTCCGTGGCGGCCGGTCAGGTCATCGCCAGGATCGAGCAGGAGGAGCTGGAGGCGCAGCTCAGGCAAGCGGAGGGAAATGTCCGGGCCGCGAAAGGGGACCTCGCACGGTCTGAGGCGACGCTCTCCGGGGCGCGATCGGCACGGGAAAATGCACGGACGGCATACGAAAAGGGCACGGAACTGAAGGGCCGGTACGAGGGAGGGAAGGCACAGTACGAGGCGGCCGCGGCGGCGCGGGATCAGGCGAAGGCTGGGTTGGAACTGGTACAGGCGGGGGCGCGAGAGGAGGAGATTCAGCAGGCGAGGGCGGCGGCGGCGAGCGCCGAGGCGGAGTGGGAGAACGCCAAGCTGGAGCTGGAGCGGCGGGAGAAGCTCGTGGCGCAAGGGGCCGTCTCCCGGCAGCAGGTCGATTTCCAGCGCGCCGCGGAGAAGGCGGCGCGCGGGACACTGGAGGCGGCACAGGCGCGGCTCCAAGAGGCACTGGCGGGGGCGCGGACGGAGGAAGAGCGGCAGGCGGAAGCGGCGCTGGCGGAGGCGGAGGCGAACCTGCTCGTGGCACGACGGGCGCTGGAGACGGCGAAGGAGCTGTACGCCGACCGACTCGAGCTGAAGCAGAGGCTCGATGTGGCGGAGGCGGAGCAGGAGGCGGCGACGGAGGCGAGGGCGGCGGCGGAGGGCCGGCTGGAGAGCGCGCAGGGCGCGCTGGCGTCGGCCCAGAAGCGGCTGCGGGACGCCGTCATCACGGCTCCGCTGAAGGGCGTGGTGCTGCTCAAGATCCGCGAGCCGGGCGAGACCGTGGGCCCGGGACAGCCGATCGTGCGGCTCGGGGACCTGGACCACATGTGGCTTCGGGTCTATGTCCCCGAGACGGAGATCAATCGGGTGAAGCTGGGGCAGAAGGCGGAGGTGACGGTGGACGCGGACCCGGGGAGGGTCTTTCCCGGGGAGGTGACAGAGATCGCCCAGCAGGCGGAGTTCACGCCCAAGAACGTGCAGACTCGCGAGCAGCGAGTGAAGCTCGTTTTCGGGGTGAAGCTCAGCCTCGCCAATCCGGAGGGGGAGCTGAAGCCCGGGATGCCCGCCGAGGCCCGCATCTCCGTCGGAGTGGGGAAAGGCGATGGCTGATAGGGTCGGCGATCCGGCGATAGCAGCGGGGGGCCTGCGGAAGGTCTTCGAGGGGACGGCCGCGGTGGATGGTCTCGACCTGGCGGTGGCGAAAGGCGAGGTCTTCGGGCTGGTGGGGCCGGACGGCGCGGGAAAGACGACGGCGATCAGAATGCTCTGCGGGGTGCTGCCGCCGACCTCCGGCGGGGCGCGGGTGCTGGGGTTCGACGTGGTGTCGCAGGTGGAGGAAGTGCGCCGCCGGATAGGATATGTGCCCCAGCGTTTCAGCCTCTACCCCGAACTCACGGTGGAGGAAAATCTGCTCTTCCGCGCACGGCTTTACGGCATGGACAGAGAGCGACTGGACAGACAGCGACAGCGCCTTCTGACGTTCAGCCGGCTGGGGCGCTTCCGCCGCCGTCTGGTCGGGAAGCTCTCGGGCGGGATGAAGCAGAAGCTCGCCCTTGCCGTCGCGCTCTTGCACGAGCCGGAGGCGCTGCTGCTCGACGAGCCGACGACCGGGGTGGATCCCATCTCGCGGGGCGAGCTGTGGCAGATGCTCCTCGGCCTCGCCGAGCAGGGCCGAACCGTTCTGGTCGCCACCGCCTACATGGACGAGGCGGAGCGCTGCCGGCGGGTGGGGCTGCTCCACCAGGGGCATCTCCTGCTCTGCGACAGCCCCCGCGAGATCAGGCGGGAGGCCGGGCTCACGCTGCTCCAGGTGAGCTGCGACCCGCTGCTCGCCGGCCGGGAGGCGGCCCGGGAGGCGGCCGGCGTTCGCTGGGTCGAGGTGTTCGGCGACCGGCTCCACGTGGCCGTCGAGCGGGAGGGTGCGGCCGCGGGGCTGCGGAGGGCAGTGGAGCGCGCCGGCGTCCGCGTCGCCGCCATCCTCCCCATGGAAGCGGGTATGGAGGACGCCTTCTTCGAGCTGGTGAGGCGGCGGGAGCGGGGGGGATGAGCGCGCCGGCGATCGACGTCCAGCGACTCACGAAGCGCTTCGGCGACTTCACGGCCGTCGACGACGTGTCCTTCTCCGTGCCCAGGGGAGAGGTCTTCGGGCTGCTCGGCCCGAACGGCGCGGGCAAGTCCACCATCATCCGCATGTTGTGCGGGATCCTGGTGCCGACCGCGGGCCGGGGCGAGGTGGCGGGCCGCGATATCCTGACCGAGTCCGAGGCGGTGCGGGCCCGCATCGGGTACATGTCCCAGAAGTTCTCGCTCTACCTCGACCTGTCCGTCCTCGAGAACCTCGAGTTCTACGGCGGGATATACGGGCTCGGGCGAGAGCGGCTGCGCGAGCGGACCGAGTGGGCGCTGGGGATGGCCGGGCTGGAGCAGATGCGCGACCAGATCACCGCGAACCTGCCCGTCGGGTGGCGACAGCGTTTGGCCCTGGGGTGCGCGCTCCTTCACGAGCCGGAAGTCGTCTTTCTCGACGAGCCGACGGCCGGCGCGGACCCGATTTCCCGGCGGCAGTTCTGGGATGTCATCTACCAACTCCGAGCGGCGGGCGCCACGACGCTGGTAAGCACGCACTATATGGATGAGGCGGAGCGCTGCGACCGGCTGGGGTTCATCTTCTCGGGGCGGCTCGTCGCCGTGGATCGACCGCGCACGCTCAAGGAGCCGCGGGGAGACCGCGCCCTGGTCGAGGTGGAGTGCGCGCGGCCGGCGGCGGCGGTGGAGGCGCTGTCCGGGCAGGAGGGCATCGCCTACGCGCGGCTCCACGCCGCCGGCCTCCACGTGTCGGTGCCGGAGGGCGAGGGCGCGGCCGCTCGCGTCTCCTCGCTCCTGGAGCGGGAGGGCTTCTTCGCCGAGAGATCCGAAGTGGTCGCGCCCACACTGGAGGATGTGTTCGTTTCGCTGATCCACGAGATGGAGACGCCGTCGAGGGAGGCGGTGAGATGAACCTTCGCCGGGTATGGGCGGTGTCCGAGAAGGAGATTCGCTACCTCCTGCGCGACCCGCGCAGCCTCGGGGTGACGCTCCTGCTCCCGGTCGTTCTCCTCATCCTCTTCGGCTACGCCATCAACTTCGACGTCAAGCACATCACCCTCGCCGTGGTCGACCCCGACGGGACGTCCACCAGCCGCGATTTCGTGCAGGCGCTCACCCGCACCCAGTACTTCGACCTCGTGGGCGGGCTCGCCTCGGTCACCGATGCCGACCGGGTGCTGGCGAAGGGCCGGGCGCAAGTCGTGCTCGTGATCCCGCGGAGGTTCGGCGCGGACCTGGCCGCGGGCCGGAGGGTCGATGTTCAGACCATCGTCGATGGGTCCGATTCGTTCACCGCGACGGTGGCGATGGGCTATCTGGACGGGATCATCCAGGAGTGGGCGCGGCGGCAGCTCGAGCAGGGCGTCCCCCGCGGGGCCGCCCGCCCGGCGATCGCGCCGCGACTGCGCGTCTGGTTCAACGAGGATCTGGCGAGCGTGAAGTTCATCACTCCGGGGCTGGTGGTCATCATCCTCATGCTGCTCGCCGCGCTTCTCACCTCCCAGACCATCGTGCGCGAGCGGGAGCAGGGGACCATGGAGGGGCTGGTCGTCTCTCCGGTCACCGAGAAGGAGCTGCTGCTCGGGAAGCTCGTTCCCTATGTGCTCATCGCCGCCGCCGACGTGGTGCTGGTGGCGGCGGCGGGGCGGCTGCTCTTCGACGTCCCCCTGCGGGGGAATCCGGCGCTGGCGCTCTTGCTGCTGCTCGTCTACCTGCTGGCGGCGCTCGGGCTCGGCCTGCTCATCTCGGTGTCGGCGAAGAACCAGCAGGCGGCCTATCTCGTCGCCTTCGTGGGGACGCTGCTGCCGACGATTCTGCTCACGGGCTTCATCTTCCCCGTGTCGAGCATGCCGAAGGCTTTTCAGGCGCTCGTCCAGCTTCACCCCGCCACGCACTTCATGGTGATCGCGCGGGCGATGAGCCTGAAGGGCGCGGGTTTCATCGCGCTCTGGCCCCGGGCGGCCGCGCTGGCGGCGCTGGCGGCCGCGATCCTGGGCGCGACGCTCGCCCGGTTCAGGAAGACATTGTGAGGCGAAGATGGGCCGGCGGCTGAGATACGTCATCCGGAAAGAGCTGCTGCAGATCCGGCGCGACCGGCGCATCATGGCGATGCTCATCATCGCCCCGCTCCTTCAGCTCCTCGTTTTCGGCTGGGCCGTGACGCTCGACATCAAACACATCCCCGTCGTCGTCTGCGACCGAGACCGGAGCGCGGAGAGCCGCGATCTCATCGGGCAGCTCGAGCGCTCCGAGCATTTCGACCTGCGGGGGTGGGTCGACTCGCCGGCCGCCATCACCCCGTATCTCGTGTCGGGCCGCGCGGTGGTGGCGCTGACCATCCCCGGCGATTTCTCGAAGCGGCAGGCGCGGGGCGAGACAGCCGAGGTGCAGGTGGTGGTGGACGGGACGGACATGAACTCAGGGGGGGTCGCGGCCGGCTACGCCGCGGCTCTCATCGCTCACTACGTCCGCACGCGGTCGGGAGTGGCGCCGCCGGCCCCGCCGGTCTCCCAGCAGCCGCGGGTCTGGTACAATCCCGACCTGAGGAGCGCCAACTACATGGTGCCGGCCGTGATCTGCATGATCTTGGGCACGGTCATGACCGCGGTGACGGCGCTCGGCCTGGTGCGGGAGCGGGAGGCGGGAACGCTCGAGCAGCTCATCGTCACGCCGATCCGTCCCATCGAGCTGATGCTGGGCAAGACGCTCCCGTTCGCCGCGATCGGGCTGCTCGATGTCGGGCTGATCGTGCTCCTCGCTCGCCTGGGGTTTCACGTCTCGCCCGCGGGCAGCGTCCTCCTGCTGTTGTTCTCGGCGGCGCTCTTCCTCCTGACGACGCTCGGACTCGGTCTCTTCATCTCGAGCGTCTCCCGCACCCAGCAGCAGGCGATGCTCACCGCCTTCTTCGTGCTGCTGCCCTCCGTCATCCTCTCGGGGTTCATGTTCCCCATCCAGAACATGCCGAGGCTGGTGCAGTATCTGACCTACGGCATCCCCCTCCGGTACTTCGTCGCGATCGTGCGAGGAATCTACCTCAAGGGCGTCGGAATGGATATGCTGTGGCCGCAGCTGGCGGCGCTCGCCGCGCTGGGAGGCGTCATCTTCACCCTCAGCGGGCTGCGGTTCCAGAAGCGACTGGACTAGGAGGAGAGCTCTTGGGCTTCACGACACGGCCGGTCATCATGGGCACCCACGGGGCGGTGGCGGCGGGACACTACCTGGCGGCGCGGGCGGGGCTGCGGATGCTGGAAGTCGGCGGCAACGCCATCGATGCGGGGGTGGCGATGGGGTTCGCGCTGGCGCTGCTGAAGCCGGACCAGAATGGGATCGGGGGGGAGTCACCCATTCTCATCTATGCCGCCGATCGGGCGAGGGTGTCGGCGGTGAACGGCCAGGGCTTTGCGCCGGAGGCGGCGACGATGGCGCGGATGAAGGAGCTGGGGATCGAGGACATCATCCCCGGGGACGGCTTCCTGCCGGCGATGGTGCCCTCGATGGTGGACAACTACGTCACCTCGCTGGCGGTGTTTGGAACGCTGCCGCTCGCCGAGGTGCTGGCGCCGGCGCTGGAGATGGCGGAGCACGGGTTCCCGCTGCACGAGGGGCTGCGCGGTTCGATCCAGTCGAATCTGGAGCGATGGCAGGAGCACTACCCGAGCACGGTGGAGGTGTGGGCCCCGGGCGGGCGGGTCCCGGAGATCGGTCAAGTCGTGACAAACCGGGACTGGGCGGCGGCGATGGGGTTGCTGGTGGAGGCGGAGCGGAAGGCGGCGCGGCGGGGCCGCAGAGCGGCGCTGGAGGCGGCGCGGGATGTGTTCTACAAGGGCGAGATCGCCAAGACGATCGTGACGTTCGCCCGAGAGACGGAGGTGATCGATGCCAGCGGCCGGGCCCACGCGGGCCTGCTGGCGGAGGCGGATTTCGCGGCCTTCCGGGCGCGGGTGGAGGACCCGATCGGCACCAGCTACCGGGGGCTGATGGTTTATAAGTGCAACACGTGGTGTCAGGGGGCGGTCTTCCTCCAGCAGCTCAATCTGCTGGAGGGATTCGATCTGGCGGCGATGGAGCATAACGGCCCGGACTATATCCACACGGTGATCGAGTGCGCGAAGCTGGCGTTCGCCGACCGAAACGCGCACTACGGGGATCCGGAGTTTGCGGAGGTGCCGCTGGGCCGGCTGCTGTCGAAGGAGTACGCGGAGGAGAGGCGGCGGCTCGTCGACGCGCAGCAGGCGTCGCGGGAAGACCGGCCCGGCGACGTTCCTCCGGGGCGGAGGCGGGAGCCGGCGGCGCCGGAGGGGGAGTGGCCCCTGACGCACACCGGCGATACGACCCGATGCTGCGCGGTGGACCGGTGGGGAAACATGATCTCGATCACACCGAGCGGCGGATGGTTCATGTCGTCGCCGGTGGTGCCGGGACTCGGCTTCCCGCTGGGGACGCGAGGGCAGATGTTCGAGTTAGACCCGGAGCACCCGAACTGCCTGCAGCCGCGGAAGCGGCCGCGGACGACGCTGACGCCGTCGCTGGTGATGAAGGAGGGGAAGCCCTGGATGGTGTTCGGGACACCGGGGGGAGATAGCCAGGACCAGTGGACGCTGCAGTTCTTCCTGAACTATGTGGACTTCGGGATGAACCTACAGGAGGCGGTGGACAAGCCGACGTTCCACAGCGAGCATTTCCGGGGGTCGTTCCATCCGCGGGCGGCGAAGCCGGGTTCGGTGGTGGTGGAGGGGAGGATTCCGGAGGGGGTGCGGAAGGCGCTGGAGGCGCGCGGGCACGTGGTGAGGGCGGCGGGGGACTGGGCGCACGGTCAGGTGGAGGGGATTCGGTACGACGCGGAAACGGGGCTCATCTCGGCGGCGTCGTCGCCGCGGGGGGTGAGCTACGCGATGGGATGGTGAGGGGGTCTACCGTCCTTTGGGAAAGAACTCGATGCGGGAGCGGGTGCGGAGGATGCTGTCCATCCGCGCCCGCTTGCCGTTGAGCGTGACTTCTTTGACCTCCTCCTCGAAGATGTTGAGCGTTTCGAGCATGTCGCGTATCCGCATGCCGCCGGTATCGGGGAGGGTGAAGCTCAGTTCGTCCTGCCCGACCCCGGAGGTCTGGCAAAGGTGGCCGTGCACTGAGATGGTGATTCTCATCGCGGTTCCCTAGTCGTCCGGCTCGACCACCGTGATGTCGGCCCGCCTGAGCTTCTCGGTGACATGGGCGCGGGCGGCGGCCACCACGCCCTGATACTCCCCTCGGTAGGAGCGAAGCTGCCGCGCGAGGGCACGCTGGGCCGCGCGCAGATTGGCGGCCTGGTCGGCGGTCGCGGCGATGCCCGGTGACCTCGTGGTGGCGATGTACGGCATGACTTGCTCGACGTATTCGGCCCGCGGGCCGCCTGGAAGCGTCGCCTCAACGACGATTCGTCCGCGGAAGGATATCTGATCGCCCCCCGGGATCGTCGTGGTGGCGACCTTTGCGGCGAGGGTGACCTCGCGCACGCCCTCGGCGGTGAGTGCGCCGATCAGATCATCGATAGTCTCGAACTCGTGTCCCAAGACGGCACTCCTCGAAGTTGGCGCCTCGCGCCCTCAGGCGCCAGGCCGGAGAACTGCGATCAGGAAGTCGCGGGAGACCTCGATGGCCTCCGTCTTATAGTCGAGGCCCGAAAAAACGTGGTCCGCGCCCTCGACCATATGGAGTCGGCACTGCCCGCCAAGGGCGACGCGATAGTCTGAGGCGTCGGAGGGGGAGACGGTCTCGTCATTCGAGCCGTGCACGACGAGGCCCGGCCCGACATAGTTCGCCACCTGCGCGAGAGGCCGGATCTGGGGCAAATCGTCGAGAAAGGCGCGCCCGAGGGCCCAGCCTTCCATGTCGAAGACGTCGGCGCCGCCGAAGTCGGGGGCCAGCCTGTCAGCTATGCGAGTGGGGTGGGCCGTCGCCGCCCAGAGGACGAGGGCGCGCACCCGCTGATCGGTTCCGGCGAGACAGGCGGCCACACAGCCGCCGAGGCTCAAACCGAGCACGCCGACGCGGTTGGCCTCCACCTCAGGGCGCGATGTGAGGCAGTCGAGGGCGGCGCGAGCGTCGTCGATCTCGCGGGAAACGGTCATTTCGTGGAACTCGCCCTCGCTGTCGCCGGAGCCCCGGAAGTCGAAGCGGAGCACGGCGAGGCCGTGTCGGGTGAAGTCGCGGGCGGCGTCGACGAAGAGGCGGTGGGATTCCGCCTTGTGTCCGGTGAAGCCGTGGCACATGATGATCGCCGGGGCCGGGGTGGTCTCAGGGAGGTGAAGCACGCCGAGGACCTGCTGATCTCCCGACCGAAAACCGACTTGCAGCTCCATGAAGGTGCCTCCAGGCTCGCAGCACGGCATTTGGGGCGCTCCCAGCAGCTCCCGGCCGCGCTCTCCCGCGCCCCGGCCGGGATAAGGCCGGCGCCCCGACGGAGGCGGACGCCGGGGCGCCTATGGGTGGTGGGGGGTTGCGGTCCCCATTGGTTGCCCGCCTTGGGCGGGCGCCCGACAGTAGTTACCGCATCTTCGACGGGCATTCTCAAAGGGGGGTGTTATTCGCCGGGGAGCGTCCGAACATGGGGGATATAGTAGGCAAGAGCTGTCCCGCCTATCAGGAAGAGCCAAGCAAGCGGGCCGAGCCCGCTCAGATAGCCCGGGAAGGCGTACAACGCCCCCAGAAGCGAGGAGTCGCCGGTGAGCTTGACGTAGGCGTGAGTCTCGGTTCGCACGAAGACCAGGAAATAGGCGGAGACGGCGCCGACCAGGGTAAGGAAGCAGGCGATTTGCTGGAGGGTGTAGCCCCGCTTGTCGCCGGCGCCCCGCATGACCCCGTAGCCGACCATGCCGCCCAGGACGAGAGAGCCGACAGTGAAGGTGGTGCGCGTCAACACCGCGATCTGCGACCAGGCGATCGCCGTGGCCACGGCCATGACCAATCCGAGAAGGAAGCCGCAGGGGCCGTTCACGCGCTCGGTTTCAGCCTTATAGCGGGCCGCCCTCTGCTCCCGGAGGCGCGTCACGCAGACGGGACAGATCGAGTTTCCGCGCCGCTTCGTCTCACAGTCGACGCAGATCGGGTTCCGGCACAGGAAACAGTTGTAGATTGGGTCCTGGCTGTCGCAGCTAACGCACTTCATGGCCGACCTCTACCGACAGAACGGCGGATACCGGTCGGGGACAGGAATACCCAGCGGGAATGGTCGAAGCTCAGAAATCCTGCACGGCCCGGGCGGATTCTACCCCGACCTCGGGGCGCGGGTCAAGGTCCCTCAGTTGCGCGCGGTGCGGCCGGGGAGGCCGGCGGCCGGGTCTGCCCGCGCGGAGGGGCGGAAGGAAGCATCGGTTCCGATCACAAACTGTAAAGCAGAGGTGACAGCGAATGCCAGCAAAGAGAACCGTGAAGAAGCAGTCATTGCCGGTGCGGTGGGAGGAGCTGACGGCGACGGATTTCCCGGCGGCGGTGAAGAAG
>Ga0307379_10005260_pt1 | contig 18130 bp, 16 predicted proteins | sample UN2MG_FD_202237 | JGI IMG/M metagenome (GOLD analysis project Ga0307379, IMG submission 202237) | Soil microbial communities from Risofladan, Vaasa, Finland - UN-2 | ecosystem: Environmental > Terrestrial > Soil > Coastal area > Acid sulfate soil | place: Finland: Risofladan, Vaasa | collected... | reverse complement strand
TCCCGAGTGCCAGGTCCATGACACGGTAGAGGTCCCGGGTTCGAGTCCCGTCGTGCCCACTCAGAAGCCCTGGTGCGGAGCAATCCGACCGGGGCTTCGTCGCGGTTCCGGGCAGTCGATGTGTCTACACATCGAGCAACCCGGCGCCGGATTCTCCCGACTCCTCGCTCACGGTGGTTGCCTGAGACCGGTAGCTGAGGGTGACGTCGCGGGCACGCTCCATGCTGTGGGGGTGCCCGGTGACGGCTTCGAGGAAGTCGTCACGACTCACTGCCAGCAGCTCTGCGTCGGTGACGCAGATCACCGTAGCGGTCCGAGGGATGTCGTCGAGGAGGGCGACTTCTCCGCACGACATGCCCGGACCGAGTTCGACGAGATCGCCACTGTCGGTATGAACGGCGAGCATCCCAGTGACCACCAGGTAGTAGCTGTCCCCCACGTCGCCGCTCCTGATCAGCGTCGAACCGGCCGGGCGGAGGATCGGCTCGGCGCCCGCCGCCAACCGTTCGAGCGCGCGAACATCGAGTGGCGCGAACAGGGGATCGGCGATCAGGCGGTCGAAGATCTCGGGACTCGGCGGCTCCACGTCGGCGCCTTGGAGCACGAAGAGGGCAGTGGCGAGCAACGCAAGGGCAGTGATCGCCAGACCGAGCGCCAATGTGGCATCCCCGAACTCCTGTGCATTCAGCAGGAACGATCCGAGAGCTGCGCCGATGGCCATCGCGAGCATGTTGAACGACTCCGTCACTCCGAACACTCGGGTGAGCACTTGTTGGGGGGATCGACGCTGGAGTGCAACCGAACCGATCACGGCGACCACTCCGACACCGGCTCCCGCCGCGCCAAGCAGCAGCAATGACGGCAACAACGAATCGACTGCAGCCATCGCCACGAGCGGGACTCCCATCAGCGCCGACGAGATGACCAGGTAGCGCGCCAACTTGGCGCCGTTGATCGAGTGCGCGACGGCGAACAGTCCCAACACCCCTCCCAGGCCGACCGCCGTCGCCAGGAGTCCTGCAGATGTTCCGCCCGGCTCCAGCTTCGTCTCGGCGAAGCTCACCAACGTGACGTCGATGATGCCGATGGCCAGCCAGCCGATGAAGAGCACGATGATGACGGATCGGATGGAACGGTCCTTCCGCACCGCGACAAGGCCGCCGGTGATCTCGGCCCAGAGCGATCCGGCGTTCGTCGCAACGACGACCGACGACGTCACTCGAAGGTTCATCGTCAGGGCGGCGCCGGCGCCCACCATGACTGCTGAGACCGCAAATACGGTCGCCGGGCCGTTCAGCAACAGCAACAGCGCTGCCAGCAGCGGCCCGAGGCCGGAGCCGGCGTTCTTGATGATGCCGACCAGGACGTTCGAATCGACGAGGTCCGCCGGTCGGCGTGCGATCAACGGCAGCAGGGCGCCGACGACCGGTCGGGTGAAGGTGATGACGGCCACGGTGGCACCTGCGAAGACGTATGTCGCCGCCGTCCAGCCCGCCCACATGGATACCGCGGTGCTGGCCATCGCGATCGTCTGTGCGCCGTATCCCCACCAGAGTGCTCGGTCGGGCTGGAAGCGGTCGCCGGCGTAGGCCGCGAATGGAGCGGTGACAACCGCCAGAGTCAGCGTCGCGGTGGCGACGATGCCCGCTTCGCCGACGCCCCCGCGTTCGAAAGCCCAGATCAGCATCGCGAGCCAGGTGGCCGACTCGGCGAGGGTGAAGCCGACCAGCGACCACTCGACTCGGGCAAGCTGAGGGTCTGCAGCTACGCGCCTGATGGCGTCCAGTCGGGTACTCACGAGTGCAGAATCATCGCACGTCGACCCGGTCGCCACGAAGTGGCCGCGAGTGAGAGCAACGCGGGGTCGCGACGCCGGGGTCGACTACGAGACAGCCCACGACACGGACCGGCCGGTGGCTAGCGCCCTGCGATCGAGGAGGCGGCCCCTGTTGCAGGGTCATCGTGGTCACCTGTGGCAGAATTCGACGATGGCGTCGAGCGGGCCGCAGCGGCCGACGAGCGCGGAGCGATGGGCCGAGGCCGCCCATCGGGCGATCGAGGCCAGTGGGCCGGCTGGGCTGAGCGACCTGCTCGCCGAAGAGTTCGTTCAGGAGTCGCATCGAAGTGGGCCGATCGAGATCCGACGCGAGGGGTTGCTCGGAACGGTGCAGATGATGAAGGAGATGGGCCTACACGTCGCTGGTGAACCGGTTGCCGTCGCCGGCGATCTCCACCTCCTGATGCACCGGCGTTACCTCCACGAACGCGAAACGGTCGAGCTGCTGGCGATCAGTGCGTGGAACGCCGACGGTCGCCTGGTCCGATTGGTCGAATACGACGCGAGGGCGCTCGACGAGGCGCTCGTGGCGCTCGCCGAACTCTCGGGAGAGCCCATCGTCCGTCTCGACGATTCGGGCTGAGGGGCCGGCGACCGGCTTGGCGCGCTGGCACTGGTGGAGCGTGACCGGGCTCTCCTGGAACCGGAGGAGGACTTCACCGCTGACCTGGTCGAGCTGTTCTTCGACCTCGCCTACGCCTTCGCGTTCAGCCAGTCTGCACCGAGCCGATGCCCTGTCTCCAGCATCACCCCGAGTACGGCAACCCGATCACGGTGCAGTACTTCGTCGATCGGGTCCGCGAGCTGAGGTGATCAGCGGCACGCGCCGGCTCGCGCCGTAAGCTCAGCGTCTCGTGATCCATGCGACAATCCCGTCCTCATCGTGGATGAACCACGCCGTCATGTCGGTGCCAGCATGACCGGCCCGGGTTCATACGTGGTCGGGCTCGACAACGGCGGCACGGCGAACAAGTTCACGGTCATGGATCGCAACGGACGATTCCTGATCGACCGTCTGGTCGAGCTACCGAGTCGTGTCACCGAGGGGCCGGCAGCCGCGATCACCGCACTCCGGTCCGCCTTCGAGGCCGCGGTCGAGATGGCGGGCATCGAGCGTCGAGAGGTGCTCGGGGTGGGCTTCGACACGCCGGGGCCGGCGACGGCACAGGGTGTGATCTCGTCGCGTGGCGGCACCAACTTCGCGCACGACGAGTGGAAGGGCTTCGACTTCCGTACCGCACTCGAGATCGAACTCGGCATGCCGGTCGTCTACAACAACGACGCCAACGCGGCGGCGCTCTATGCTCACCACGAGCACTTCGGGGCGGTCGGCGGAGAACGATCGTCGATCTCGGTGATCGTCGGCACCGGCCTCGGCGGTGGAGTGATCGAAGGTGGTCGGACCGTGAAGGGCGCCGCAGGCATGGCGGGTGAGCTCGGACACGTCCATATCCCGATGGACGGCCTGCTCGACGACGGGCAACCGACGCCGAGGTGCAACTGCGGTTTCGTCGGCGACGCCGAGAGTGTTGCGTCGCTCACGGGTATCCGCAACAGTCTCCTTCCCTACTGGTTGACCCGATTCCCCGACCACGAGCTCGCGGGAGTCGACCCACTCGATGCCGCCAAGCAGGTCAGAGGCTTCGGCGAGCGGGGCGACGACATGGCACTCCACATCTTCGAGCAGCAGGCGATGGCGCTCGGCCGTCTGTTCACGATCGCCGCCAACTTCACCGACCCGGACCTGTACCTGCTCGGCGGCGGCGTGATCGAGGCCCAACCATGGTTCCGGGACTGGTTCCTCGAGCGGGTCGAGGCGCACACGTTGTTGCGCGACGAGCAGCGTGAGGTCGCATCGTTCGCTCTCGTGACCGATCTGGACATGGCCGGTGCCCGCGGATCGGCCATCGCTGCCTTGAGCCTGCTGATGCACCGCTGACTCGATCGTCGCGTGCGCGGTGGCGAAGCCTGCTCGTCGAGCTTCCCGTAGTGATCAGAAGTCGTAGAGCGCTGCGGGGTTGTCGACCAGCACCCGTCGACGGAGCTCATCGGTCGGCAACCAACGATTGCGCAGCGCGACCAATTCGGCCGCAGTCGGTGGGCTCACCTGCCCGGGATGCGGCCAGTTGCTTGCCCACACCAGGCGGTCCGGTGCCCGGGCAGTGAGTACATCGACGAGTCGGGTGACGTCGTCGAAGCCCGGGGGACCGGTCCCGGATGATTCGTAGGGGGCCGACAGCTTCACGGTCGCCCCATGGTCGACCATGGTCAGCAGCGCGCCGAATGCCGGAGTGTCCGGCTCGACCGTCGGCATGAATCGGCCGACATGGTCCACCACGACTCCGACGGGAAGGCGGAGCAGTCGATCGAGCCGGCCGGGGAGCTCACGGCCATCCAGCTGAAGTTGGATGTGCCATCCGAACGCCGCAATGTTGGCAGCAACCGCCTCGAGCATCTCCCACGGGACAGCGCCGCCCGGGAGCATGTGAAATCGCGCGCCGCGCACGCCCAGCTCCGTGAGTCGCGCAAGATCCTCCGGCCGTGCGTTCGGGTCGATCACCACCACACCGCGCGCCGCGTCGCCGAACGTCGCCATGGCATCGAGTTGGCAGCTGTTGTCCAGGCCGTAGGTGGTGGGCTGGACGACGACGATGCGCCCGGTGCCCAGCGAGGCCTGCGCAGTCCGGTAGTCGGCGGGTGTCGCATCCGGTGGACGCAGCATCGACGCCGGTGCCACGGTGCATCGGTGGTCGTAGAAGTGGACGTGCGTGTCGCACGCGGGCTGCATCATCGGCGGGTTCGGTCCCACAAGGCGTGGAGTCGTGTGGCGTGTTCGGCGTTCAACGATCGCGGTGGGACGACGCCGGCCACGATCGCCTCGACCTGCTCGACGCTGCTGGACGCTTGGGCATCGGCATTCTCCGGGGTGAGGCCACCGAGGTGTGGGGTTGCGACGACACCGGGAAGTGCAGCCAACTCGGGGGAGGGCCGTTGATCGGCGGCGCGGCCGACGTCGAGCCCGAGCCCACCCAACTGGCCGGAGCGGACTGCGTCGGCGACGGCAGACTCGTCGAGCAGCTCGCCCCGACTCACGTTGATCAGCAGGGTTCCGCGTCGCATCACCGCGAGCTCCGGTGCCCCGATGAGGTTCTCCGTGTCTGCGGATCCCGGAGCGAGCGGAAACACGGCGTCGGCGACGCACAGCAATTCGTCGAGCCCGACGAAGCTCACACCCTCGACCCGCGGGTCGGCCACGAACGGGTCGTGGACGAGCACCTCCATGCCGACGGCGACGAGCAGCGCAGCCAGGTGGGAGCCGATCGATCCGAAGCCGATGATGCCGGCCGTCCGGCCCTGTAGCTGTCGACCGGGACGCTGTACCGGTGTCCGGCCGGCGGCGAATTCAGCGGACGACACGGTGATGTTGCGCGCCACATCGAGAAGGAGGCCCAGTGCCAACTCCGCTGTCGAGGCAACGAACGTCTTGTCGGCCCGGGCGACCAGGACACCATTGGCCGAGGCCGCGTCGACGTCGATCGTCGATGTGTCGACGGCACATCGCAAGAAGGCAACCAGACTCGGCACCCGCTCGAACAGGACCGCCTCGCCCGGTGTCGATCGGTGGGCGACGATGACGTCGCAGCCCTGTGCGGCGTCGATCAGCGCCTCCGTCGACAGGTCGTGATCGAACGGATTCTGCACGACACCAGCGATCCGGGTGAGCAGCGGGAGCGCCCGTCCGTAGTACGCCTCGCGGTCCTCCGGATTGTGGGTGAGGAACACTCGCACGCGATCGACGCTAGTGCGCGGTCGGCGATGCGTTCCGTCGTTCCGGGCCGACTGCCGACGTCATTCAAGCCCGGTCGTTGGGGCTCTGAGCTCCGAGACGCGCTCTGAGCGTTTCAGCACGGTTGTGCGGCCTGCCGATGTCGGCTTGGAGCGAAGGTCAGGCAGGTCGAGATCCGCGCGAGTTCGAGGCTGCTGGTGGCGGTCGTTGGCCGACCCGCGACTGCACGTTTGGGCTTTGAGTGCCAAGGCCATGAAACGGTAGAGGCCCCGGGTTCGAGTCCCGTCGTGCCCACCACTGGAGCCCTGGTACGGAGCAATCCGACCGGGGCTTCGTCGCGCCAGAGGCCGCGACAATGGGGTGCTCGGCTTGGCCCGAAGCGTGGCGCGCAAACCAGCACGTCGAGCGGCAATGAGCGTGTCGATATCAAGCGCTGTCGATCAACGCTTCGACGCGGCGTTTGCCGCATCATCTACGAAATCGACAACGCCGAGCGGCTGGTGATCGTCTACAGCACCGAGCATCACGCCACGGTCTACTGGCCCCGCTGATCGCCATCCCCCCAAGCTGATCGCCAGCCGGAACGCTCCGACTTTCGCCGCATCGCCGGCGCAATGTTGCGGCCCGCCGCCTGCGTCGACCCGCCCGTCATCCGGGCCCCGATCGGCGGCTGGTGGACGCGGATACGGGTGCTCGACTTGGGCCTGATTGATACTCGAGGGGCGTTGCGGCGGTTGTCGTGGCATTCGGAGCGCCGGTCGGCAGCCTCTTCTTAGGGCCTGTCACCTTCGTGGTTGACCTGATCGCGAATCGAAGCAAGTTGGCACGTCAATGGTCGGTCGGGCCGTACCCCACGACCCGTCGCTTCCGGTCGCATCTCCCAATCCGTCACCGAGTTCGTCGAAGAGGTCGTCAGCTCCGGCGCAGACGACGACGCACCCTGGGTCGTCTGCGCCCGTGAACCAATCGCCGGACGACGCACCAGCTGAGCGATGCGGCGCGTGACGGACCACATAGAGCACCGCATCATCACTGGTCGCGACTCGTCCGATAGGGGGATCTCGTACGGACGGTTCAGACGACTTCGAACGTCGGTGATCGAGCTTGGCCAAGCCGTCTCAACTGACGGTCGTCAACCGGACATCTGCGGAGGATGACCATGCGTGGGGTCCCGAGTCGACGGACCGCTCTACTTCGCCCCGATACCGGTCGTTCCGGCCCCGCTGACCGCGGGTCGTAGCGTTCTCCGCAGCGCCCGATTCAGATTCCCTGTTGTGCAGCATTCACGCGATGGGATTCCACAAGGCAGCCCGCTCGGCGGACATGCCTGCTGCCTGGCCGTGATCGTTGATCGACACGCCGTAACCGAACGTCACGTCGGGAACCATGCTTACCGTGTTCGAAGCCAGGTCAAGAATCCAAGGGTCGCTACCCGTCTGACCCATGCGGAGAACGACCTGAGCGCTGTCGTTGAGCATCTGCGCGCCTGCTCGGTCAACGGCCAAGACGCTGCTGAGGTCAAGTACCCCCCCGCTCGTCGTGTCCCATATGAGTGCGCGCATGCTGGGCCCTTGCGCATCGGTGACGTATTGAGCAACGCCCACTATCACCCCTCGATTGTTGATGTCGTTGGCGCTCGCCCACACCAAATGTTCGACTTCGGGTACCTCGAGTTCGGCCATGGTGCCGTCGTCCGGGTCCCAGATGAAGGGTCGGCCGTCAGATGCGCCGACGACTTGGCCGAGGTCGTTGATGCTGTTGGCGGCCGATGACTCTGCGCCATCGAGTGGGCCGATGATGGTTGTCTCGCCCGTCGCTGAGTCCCAGACGAAGCCTCTGGTAATCGGGTTCGGTTCACAATCGTCGCCACAGTCCGGCCACTCGATGTTGACGCTGCCCACAACCTCGCCGAACTCGTTGAGGTCCCGCACCTGAAAGCCCTCATCGAACGGAGGAACGACTTCAATCGATGAACCCGCCACTGGATCGACGACAAATGCCTGCGGCTGCGCGCTCACAAGGATCTGGCCAGCGTCGTTGACGCGGTGAGCTATTGACTGCTGTGTGTCGACCCGCAGGCTCAGATAGCCGTCGAGGCGTTGCGGCCCGCTCGTCGGGTCCGGCCACCAGACGGCGTATTGCTCAAAGGTCCCGACGTAACTGAACCCTACGATCACCTCGGAGTTGTTGATGTCGACTGCCATCGACTTCGAACCCCCCGGAAGCGTGCCGAGGTCGACAGGTGCTGCGTAGCGAACGGTCACGGCAGCCGGTGGCCGGATTGTGTTCTCGGTGGTCGTGCCGTCCACTGCGGTCTCCGCAGCCGGTGGCGTCGCAGGCGGCACTGTGATCTCGATCGCGGTGGACTCCGGCACGGTGGAAGTGGACACTGGGATCGGTGCACTGCTGGATGCACTCGTGTCCTCGGTGGAGCGCGTGTTGCCACTGCCGCCGCAGCTCGCAACGAAGAGCACCCCCATCAGGACCGGAATGGCGAATCCGCGCATCACGCTGACCTCCACACCCATCGCGCGACCAACCGGCCGGAAGTGCAACAGGCCAATGTCACATCAGCACCGCCGCCCGACACCAAACCGAGCAGCGCCCCCGATAGTCGCAGGCCGCGACGTGTCCGATAGGGGGATCTCGTACGAAGGTTCAGACGACTTCGAACGTCGGTGATCGAGCTCGGCCAAGCCGTCTCAACTGACGTCCTTCAGCGGACGGGTGCGTTGGTGGCACACGTGGATGTGGTCCGCGAGCGGTCGCTATGCGGCTGTGAATCGGGATGTCGTCGCAGCCGAACGTTTCCCGTCACGGAGCATGTGTTCGATGGTCTACCTTGTGGTCGAGTTGGCATGCAGGATCTTCCTGCTGACCGAGCGACTTCGCTCACCCTGATCGACGCCGTGCGGGATCGACCGACCAGACGGGGGCATTGACATGAAGTCATCACGAGCCGGACTCGACACCATCATGGAGTCTGAGGTCGCCACGCTCAGCGGAACCGTGTGGGGCGAGATGGCGGTCAACATCAACCGTTTCGAGCCCGGATGCGACCTGTCCGCCATGATCGCTCAGCTTTCGACCGGTTCGTGTCAGGTGCCGCACTGGGGCTACGTGATCGAGGGGTCGTTGACAATCGGGTATCTCGATGGGTCTACCGAGTCGGTCGCCGCTGGCGAAGTCTTCTATATGCCGCCGGGCCACAACAGTGTCCTGACCGAGACCGGTTGTCTGATCGCTGAGTTCAGTCCTGCAGCGGAGATGGCAGCTCTCCAGGAGGAATTGGGAGCCCTGCTCGCTGAGTAGCGAGAGCGAGCGTTGCGCTCTGGCGATCTGGTAGAGGGTCCTCCACCGGACAGTCACTCACCTGGCGGTAGGGGACGTTCTCCGCTGGGCGCCGGGCACGCTGACGATGAGATGACGGACCGACGACCCCTCGGGGTCGCCATCGGAGATGGCAACTAGGCTCCCGAGATGTCGTCTCAACGATCGGGGACCGTTGTCGAGATCGCCGCCGCGGTCGCAGCAGGTGAGATGACTGCCTCGGACGTGATCGGCGATGCGATCGACCGGTTGCGTTCGGCCGACGGCACCCTCCACGTCGTGGCCCACGCGATGTTCGAGACTGCGCTGGAGCAGGCGAGGTCGGCTGACGACGCCGTAGCGCGGGGCGACTCGCTGGGACCGTTACACGGCGTCCCGATCGGACTGAAGGATTTGTACGATGTTGCCGGCGTCCCCACGGCGGCCGGGTCGACGATCCTTGGAGACACCGTCGCCGACACCACGTCGACCGCGGTGCAGAACCTGGAGGCAGCCGGCGCCATCGTCGTGGCCAAGACCACGATGACCGAGTTCGCCGGCGCAACGCACAACGATGCGCTTCCCATGCCGGTGAACCCATACGACCCGACTCGCTCACCGGCGGGATCGAGCAGCGGGTCAGCGGTTGCGGTCGCCGCCGGGTTGCTCCCTGCTGCCCTCGGCAGCGACACCGTGACGTCCATCCGCATGCCCGCCGCGTGGAACGGTTGCGTGGGATTCAAGCCGTCCTACGGCCGGGTCAGCCGTCACGGCGTGTTCCCGCTGGCCGCCACGTACGACCACTGTGGCCCGCTCACCAGGACCGTCGCCGACGCCGACCTCGTTGCGCGGGTCATGGCCGGCCACGATCCACTCGACGTGACGTCGCGATCCGATCCGTACGGGGATCCGCTGGACGGTGTGGCCGGGATGCGGGTCGGGTGGGACGAGGTGTTCGCGACAGAGCGTGTGAGTTCCGATGTCGCGGAGACGAGCCGTGCTGCGATCGATGCTTTGGCGACTGCCGGAGCCGAGATCGTCGACGTCACCATTCCGTTGCGAGCCGAGGCGGAAGGCCACTATTACACCCTGCTTCGAGCGGAGATCGCGGCTGCGCACCGCGGTCTGTGGCCCGCTCGCCGTGATGACTACACGACAAGTTTCGCCGGCATCCTGTCGGCCGCCGATGATGTGCACCGTGATGACGTCGTGGATGCGCACGAGTTCCGGATCGGCTTCCGACACGCCATCGACCGGCTCTTCGAAAACGTTGACGCGCTTGTCATGCCGACGATCGCCGTAAATGCGTTCCCACTCGGTCCCCCGGGACAGGGGACGTTCGACGAGGGCACGATTGCGTTCCTCTCGTTCACCTGGCTGTGGAACCTCTGTGGAGCGCCTGCCTTGTCGGTGCCCTGGGGCCTCGACGGCGAGGGGCTGCCCAATAGCGTCCAACTCATCGCCGCGCCCGGCGCAGATCCCACCGCCATCGCCATCGCCGCCGCGACCGAGGCCGCCGCACCGGACCTGCCAGCCCCGCCACTTCTGAGCTGAGCGGTCATCATCGGCATGAATCGGCATGGGCGACCGCCTCGAAACCCGTAACGAGCACTGCAAGGGCATCCCCGAGGTGCCGCTACGCCGCGATGTATGTGGTACTGAGACAGGCGGGTCCGACGGGTCGGGCTGAGACCCGCAAGCAATGTCCGATAGGGGGGATGCTTATCGGACGGTGTGTTCGCTCCTAGGTCGCTACGGCACCTGCGGTGCGGCGCGGATCGGCGCGATTTCGTCCGCGATTACGAGCGGGGCCCGGCGTGCGGTTGCCGGTCGGAAGTGCCTGATTGATGATGGAAGAGACGTTGCGGAGGCTTCGATCTCGGACGGGCCTGGTTGTTCGTTGGAGCTGCTGATATGTCGGGTTCGATGCTGAACGGCTTCACTGGCCCCGAGATCCGCCGTCGCCAATCAAGAACGCGTGGCTCGGGAGCGTGCGGAGCGCGGGCTCGGACCCGGATGTCGCCGTGTGCGCACTCGGAGTTGTCGATCGCGACGGCGGTGTGTTGACCGACCTGGTGTTTGGCACGGTCCGACCTGCGGTCGTGGACGTATGGCGGTCAGTCGACGCTGAGTTCTCCCATCAGCGACCACTCGTCCGTGCCCTCGATGGTGGTATTGATGATGTGGGGCGTCTCGGCGAGGGCTTGTGGCATGTCTTGCATGGCCCGCTTGAAATGAAGGCTGTTGACGTGAGGCTCCGCTCCGCCGTCCTGAAAGGCCTCGACGAGCACGAACTCGTTGGAGTCATCCGAGCTACGGGACCACTCGAACCAGAGGTTCGCGGGCTCGGCACGGGTGGCCAGCGTGAAGTCACTGACGAGATCGAGCCACCGTTCGGCCCAGTCCGGCTTGGTCTTGAACTTGACCACGATCAAGATCATTAGCCGCTCCCGGTATGCCTACCATCTGCAGCCATCAGACCAGGGAGTCCTTGTCGGCGTCCGGGTTCAACACGAATGAGGCAGGAGCGGACTCGTGGTACGTCGCCCCGAAGCCTGCGAGGATCTCTTTCGATGCGTCATTGGGGTCGCCGAAGCACCGGCAGGTGATCGTGTCACATGCCGCGACGATCGCGCCGAGCGGCGCTTGGCCCTTCTCATTGGCAAGGTGCGCCGCAAACGCATCATCGTTCGCGTAGATCTCTGTCCACTCCGACACATTGGGCGATGGGTACTCAGCGTGATAAGCGATCACACCAGGATGCTCCAGCATCACAGCGCAGAGGGTTTCCTGATTCGCATTGAAGTCGGCCTCCTGGCCATCCTTGATATCCCACCGGATCTTCAGCATGATCGCCATGATGATCTCCATTTCTGTCACGTTCGCAGTGAGGCCGGTCCCCACCCAGACGCCACCCTAGGTGACCCACCGAGATCGGCGCTCCGGTGTCCTCGAAGTGCCGGTTGGGACACTCGATAACGACGAGCGATCACCCGCTCTTGTTGCACAGCCGACCCGCACGGTGCGACCCATATCGCGCACCGCATGATCAGTGGTCGCAACGTGTCCGAAGGGGGAGCCACGCGAACGATTCCGTGATCGTCGATGCCTCGGATGCCAATCGGTGATCCCGTCTCAACTGACGGTCCTCAACCGGACGGTTCTTGCTCAGGATCCTTCGATATCTGTCAAGCAGTCATTTTCGGGCTCTGGTGCTCGAGGAGTCGCCAGACGTTTCGTGCGATGTAGCGCTTGAGGCAGCGTCGGATTTCGCGGTCGGTCTTGCCCTCGGCTCGGCGTCTCGCGATGTAGGCCTTGGTGGGTTCGTGATGGTGCATGCGAACGAGAGCGACCATGTGGCAGGCCCGGTTGAGCTTGCGGTCGCCGTATCTGTTGAGACGATGTCGGTCCTGGCTCTGCCCCGAATTCGCCGGCACCGGAGCGACGCCCCCGAGTCGGGCGTAGGCCGCTTCGGAACGGCAACGACCGGGGTGTGACCACGCGATGATGAACATCGCAGCGGTCACGTAGCCGACACCAGGTTCGGCAACGAGCTGCGGAGCTACGTCGTCGATGAGTTGCTTCATCGCTGCGTCGTGGACCTCGATCTCGTCATTGAAGTGCTGGATGCGACGAGCGACGACGCGCATCGTGTTGCGGACGCATTGCTCAGCAATCGGCCGGCTCGCGGTGGTTCTGAACGCGGCGCATCGTTTGATCAACACGGTCGTGGTAAGACCGCGCAATTCGCTGCGAAGCCCGTCGGGTGATGTGAGCACCAGGGCCTTGAGCTCGTTGATCGCAGCCGTGCGGGCCCTGACGACTCCGTCGCGGGTCACGGTGTGCACACGAAGGGCTTCTCGGTGACCGTCATGGGTGCGTGGTGTGTGCAGCCGGTGCCTGCCGAGGGCTTCGCGTGCTGCTCGGACCGCGTCGAGTTCGTCGGTCTTGGCGCCGTCCTTGGTCGGGCGCTGGTGCGGGCGATCGAACTCGATCACCCACTCACCCGCACGTGACAACGCGGCGCTCAGACCGCGTCCGTAACTGCCGGATCCTTCGACGACCCAGCTGCGATCACCGGCCGTCGTGTGGGTGTCGGCCCACTCGACTGCTTCGTCGTAGCCGTCGTTGTCGGCCGCGAACTTCGCGGTTGCGATGACTCCGGTCGTCTTCGCGTCCAAGACCGCAGCGGTGATCCAATCGCGGTCGGGGTCGATCCCGATGACGTGATCGGCAAGTTCTGCAAGCATGGTTGATGTGCCTCCTCGTAGGTACTGAATGGTCAGTGCCGGCCTGGGAGAGAACTGCTACGACAGGACTGTGATGAGTCACACCAAACCAGGTGGACAGGCTTCTGATCAGGACAGCAACAGCGGGCCAGGCCGGCACCGGCAACACGGCGGACAAATCCGGTGGAACGCACCAACCAGAACGGTCGGGCAAGTGATTATGTGGGTCACGCCGAGTCACCGATGCCAAGACTGACCGATCTCACTCGACCGGCCCGCTGATACTCACAGTGATTATGCGGTGACCCGTAGATTCGACGTGGTCTGCAGTCGCCTCCGCTTGGGAACGATTTGCCACTCGTCGATGCTGAGTTCTGCTCGGAGTTGGCGATTGAGGTTGTCGACCACCGGATCGCCCTTATCTCCGATGAGCCCGGCATCCGTACCTGACGACGATCATGGCGCCAGGACGCGAATCGTGCTCTCACCTCGGGCCGTGCACACTCCGGTCGAGTTGGTTGCGCAGCGACCGGGCGAAGCGCCGGTCCTGGGGCTGGCCGGGCGCGTAAACGATGACCTGTTCGTCGCTGATGAGCGAGTGCAACGTCTTCATGGGCCCGTCCGCAGTGGATGGATTGACGACTGGGGCATCTGCCGCACAGACGAACACCCAGTTCACGTCGTGTCGCTGATGCAGCTCCCGGATCTCCCAGAGGAGGTTCTCGGTCGGGTGCGAGATGTCGATGATCACGGCATCGGCGTGATTCGCGAGCGCTCGCACCGCGCGTTGCCACACCCGGTCGGCGGCGCGCACGACGAACATCCTTGGCGCATGTACTTTGCCGGCGCGTCTGCCGATCGCATCGGCGATGGGTTCGACGACGCCATCGGTTTCCATTCGCCACGACTTCGACCGTTCGGCCCGCCGGACGGCGATGCGCGTGATCCACAGATCGATACACGCGGTCCACACGGTCACCAGTGCGATCACACCGACGATGATCAGGACCGCGAGCGCAAACGCCGCAAAAAACGGGGCGACGATCGCGTTGCTCATGCTTTCGCCGAACGATGGGTCGGGGTTCTCCTCCTCGAACTGCGCGATCAACCCGTTGGACAGGCTGTCGAATTTTCTGTCCGGCCCGCCGGTCGCCACCCAGTACGTGACGAAGGCAATGCTCCCCACGATCAGGAACACGCCGAGGAGCCCGAAGACGTTCGACCGGCGACGCAGCCCCGGTGAGACCCCGATCGGTGCCGTCGCAGAATCGTCATCCAATGTCACCAACCGCCACCGACGGCCCATCGCCCGTTCTGCCGCGTACGTGGTGGCGGTAGTCGCCTCGCTGTAGCCGAACTTCCGCAGGAACAGCACGAGGCGTCGGCGATCGCGCACCGAGGCCCGGCCGATGACGATCGCGACGATTCCGCCCACACCAATTCCGCCGGTTACGAGCCAGTCCCTCTGTGTCGGTGGCGGATCATCGGCAAGCGCGAGGATCACGCCGAGCGCGCCGGACACGATGACTGCGACGACGCCGAGGACCACGACGAGCTTCCCGAACACGAACACCGGCGCACGGAGGAGCCGAGCGAACCGGATCCCGATCGTCGGCGACACTTGCGTCGTGAAGCGCGCCGAGCGAGCGGGCTGATTGCTCCAATTCGGGAACCCGCCGTCGGCGTGGCGTCGGCTGAAGGTGTTCATTCGTTCACCACCCCCCTGGCAAGATCGTGCGCACCGTTCGGCCGTCACGCAAGTGCCGAACGTCGGTGCATCGGCCGATCCGGTCAACCCGAGATGCCGCACATAACAGGAGCGCCGCAAACCGCCGGACGGCGCCGCTCCCGTGTGCGACTCCGGCCCAACTCGAGCACCCGATAATCCCGTCGGGGCGTACCAGTCGAACGCGGTCGGTGATCACGTGATGAGCTGGAGGTCAGACCGATCCGGCCGCCTCAGGCAACCGCGAACTCCGCGCCCATGCGCGAGTCACAGCTCGACGAGCCGCATGCACCAATCTGGGCGTCGAAGGCAAGCAGAGAAGTCCGCACAAATGTTGCTGGCAGTTCCGCTCGAAATCGACCCACAGAATGACGCCATACCGGCCACTCGGCTTCGGCCCAAGCAGCGCACGCGGCAATTGCGTCGCCGACCTGGCGCCCAGAGCGAATCGTCCACGGTGCAGATGTGTACCTTTACGTCATGAGCGCAGACGTGTCGATCAGCCGCGACGTGGCGGCCTCAGCCGACGCTGTGTGGGAGATGGTGTCCGATCTTCCTCGCATGGCGGAGTGGTCACCGGAGAACGAGGGTGGAGCCTGGATCAAGGGCGCGAACGGACCCGCTCCCGGCGCCGCGTTCCGCGGCTCGAATCGACATGGTGACAAGTCATGGAAGACCGTCGCGAAAGTCGTCGACGCAGAGCCGGGTCGCCGGTTCTCGTTCCGCGTGACGGCGATGGGCCTCCCGGTCGCCCTGTGGGCGTACGACATCACACCGACGGAGAGTGGATGCACGGTCACCGAGAGCTGGACCGATCTGCGACCGGGATTCTTCAAGCCGGTCGCCGCGAAGGCGACCGGCGTGTCCGAGCGGGCCGCCCACAACAGGTCAACGATGGAGCAGACGCTTGCCAACCTCGCTGCTGCTGCGGAATCGTCCGACTGACCCGTATCGCCGGCGTCGCACCGGTCGCAAGGTGTCCGATAGAGGGACCCGAACTGGACGGCTGTGGCGGCGTGGTGCGGGTCACGTGGCCTGACTTGGGCGTCTCGCATGGGTGGTACCCCGACTCGAGATCGGCTGCTCCGCGAGGTCAGCGAACGAGCTTCGACAGAGCACGACCAGGCCGCCACTTGCATCAATGCCCGTCGAGTACCTCACCCTGAAGATCGAGGACCGTGTGGTCGCACCCACTCGCGCTTGCCGAGCTCGGCCACCATCGCGCCCCGTCGATACCTGACCATCGTCCCACGCTCGACCACCGTTCCCTCGCCAACGCCACGATCGCGAATCACACATATCAACGGCGTCGCAAGCGGCCTCAACCTGCGCGGGATCGGGGCTTCCGCGAGCGGCCGAGCGCTCGAGAACGTGCAGCGCCGTGGCCGGCCGCGAACTGGTCGTCCACCGATCGTCGTGCCGGATCTCAAGCTTGCTGACGAGGACGGTGCAGCTGTAGATGCCGATCGCCCGAGCGAGCCTCAGCGCTGGGCGCGGACACGTGGGTCGTCGACGCTGAGCCTGCGGATCGCAACGTGGGTCCACCCGCTCCCGCGAGGCGATGCGAAGCTCGTTGGACGACCCGTGTGCTCGCTGGCCTTGCAGACCTCCAACACGTCCCCGCTGAACCGGTAGACCGCAAGCTCGCGTCCAGTCTGGGTGTGTTCGCCAGGGACTTCCTGCACGTTGGTGAAGCCGTCCGGATCGACCGTGAAGTCGACGTGGCGGCCGGCGCCGATGCGCTCGCCGTCCCTGAACACCGTGAAGTTGCCGGCAGCGTCGACGTGCTCAATGATGCCGGTGACGGCTGTCCGGTCACCATCTCTGGTGCGGAAGAGAATCTCCCACCAACCCACGAAGAAATCGGGCTGGCCCGCTGGAGTATCGGGGAGCCGGCGCACCTGCGTCATGGGTGCAGGTCGGGCCCGGTCCCACACGCTGCGGTGACGGGACACGGCAAGGGGCGGGCAGGGCGCTGTGTCATGACCGCCATCATGACATCAGACCGCAACCGTCGCGAGGGTGAGACCGGCAAGGGACAACAGACGTCGTCAACCAGCCTCTCGTACACCGATCAGGAGACCCTTCAGCACCGAGTCCAGCAACCGCTCGCGATCGGCACCGATTCGCTCGGGCTGGCCCGCTCAGAAAGCGCTGCCGGTTCCCGTGTGCGTGCTCGACGCAGCTTGGACGTCGACCTCGGGTGGGTGAGCGGTTGCGGATTGTGGCGACGAGCAGCAGGTGAGAGAGGTCTCAAGCGAGCCGAGATCATCCCGGTGAACGATCATGGCGATAGTTCGCGGAGCCTGCGTCGGCACAGCACTCGTTGTGCTGCTTGGCTGTGCAGCGGACGTCGGCGACGAATCGCGCCAGGACAGGATCGAACGGACACAAGGCGCCCTCGCGTTCCAACGCGAGCGTGGATTCGGGCGTGGCAACGACCAGCGGGTCAGCGAAGCAGTCGAGCCACTCGTCGGGGCTTCTGCCGTACGACTCGGCCACGATGGTGATCAGACTCCCGACCCTGGGCTCGGACATCACCTGATAGTAGATGACAATCGACCGCCCCTCGGGCAGAGCATGGGTCGCCTCGACCAGGACCTCAACGAGGGAGCGGCCGATCGTCTTGTCGGATCGGGAGCGGGTCAGAACTTTCGGTGACCCGCGAGCACGAAGCCCTGGGTGCGTCGATGTGGCTACCGTGGCGGCGTGAGGTTGGACGAGGCGGACTACCTGAGCGAACGTGCGGGCGTCGTCGAGGTGCTGCGGTCGCTGGTCGACTCGCCGGCGGATCTGGCGTCGACCCTTCAGGCCGTCTTGGGCAATGCGGTCCGTCTGGCGAACACGGACAGCGGGTTCATCTATCTCAAGGATGGTGATGTGTACCGTCACGTGTCCGACGTCGGTGCGACTGCCGAGGTGGTCGAATTCAACAAGGCCAATCCGATCCGCCCAGGTCGAGGAACGTCAACCGGCCGAGCGGCGTTGGAGCGCCGTGTCGTTCACATCCCTGACGTCGAGGTGGATGAGGAGTACGAACACCGCGAGGCTCAGCGCCTGGGTGGTTTCAGGTCGATGCTGAGCGTCCCGATGTTCCTCAAGGACGACGTGATAGGGGTGCTGTCGCTCTTTCGTAGCGAGCTGCTTCCGTTCACCGAGGATGAAGTGGATCGACTGTCGATGTTCGCCGAGCAGGCAGCACTGGCAACGGTGACGAGCCAACTCGCGGCGTCGGTCGAACA
>Ga0307379_10005259_pt1 | contig 18134 bp, 30 predicted proteins | sample UN2MG_FD_202237 | JGI IMG/M metagenome (GOLD analysis project Ga0307379, IMG submission 202237) | Soil microbial communities from Risofladan, Vaasa, Finland - UN-2 | ecosystem: Environmental > Terrestrial > Soil > Coastal area > Acid sulfate soil | place: Finland: Risofladan, Vaasa | collected... | reverse complement strand
GTCAGCGGCGGTGACCTCGCCCGGCCCGGTGCGGTCAAGGCGCAGGGTCACGGGCAGGTCGCCCCCTGCCAGCTGGGTGTCGGCGACGCGGATCGCGAGCTCCTTGAGGTTGAGTATGAGCTCGGTCGTGTCCTCGAGCACGCCGGGGATAGTCGAGAACCCGTGCAGCACGCCTTCGATTCGGGCGGCGACCACGGCGGCTCCCGGAATGGAGCTCAGCAACACCCGGCGTAGGGCGTTGCCGAGGGTCGTCCCGTAACTCTTCTCCAGCGGCTCGATGACGAACTTGCCGTAGATCGGATCCGCGGCGTCGTCCAGTCTCTCTATCTTGGCGCTGACGGTGTCCAAAAGCATGAGCCTTCGCTCCTTACAGCCTCTATCCAGACCGCGACCAGCCCCGGCCGCCGGGCGAAACGGATTCCCGCGATCCCCTTGGCCTCGCTGCGTCTGCGTCGTTCACGACCGCGTCCGCGGGCTCCCCCCGCGGCCGCTGCGGCGACTAGCGCGAGTAGTACTCGACCACGAGCTGTTCTTGGGCTTCGACCTCCATCTGCTCCCGCCGCGGCAGGGACATCACGCGCCCTCGCATCTGGGCCGGCTCCAGCTCGAGCCATTCCGGCAGTCGGCGGCTGCCGGCCGCGGACAGGTTGACCTGGATCGGCTCCGCCTGCTTGCTGCCCGCGCCGACCTCGATCAGGTCCCCGGCCCTGACGATGTAAGAGGGGACGTTGAGCTGGCGCCCGTTGACCAGAAAGTGGCCGTGAGCGACCAACTGTCGCGCCTGGCTGCGCGACCCGGCGAAGCTCAGCCGGTAGACGACGTTGTCCAGCCGTCGCTCGAGCAACTGCAGCAGGTTCTCGCCGGTCACGCCCGGGCGCCGTTCCGCCTGCTCGAAGTAGCGGCGGAACTGGCGCTCCAGCACGCCGTAGATCGTGCGCAGCTTCTGCTTCTCGCGCAGCTGCAAGCCGTAGTCCGACACCTTGCGTCGTCGCTGACCATGCTGGCCGGGCGGATAGGTGCGCCGCTCGACGGCGCACTTGGGCGTGTAGCAGCGGTCGCCCTTGAGGAACAGGCGCGTGCCCTCCCGCCGGCACTGGCGACAGCGGGCATCCTTGTATCGTGCCATGGGTCTGTCTTCTCCCCGTCTATCCTGCGCTGCGATCCCAGCTCGGACGCCGCGATCCCAGCTCGGAGCTGCCGACCTCATGCAGGTCCGCGTCGGCGTCGCCCCGGCGGCGCCGGGTTAGACCCGCCGGCGCTTGGGCGGGCGGCACCCATTGTGCGGTATCGGTGTCACGTCGCGAATGCTGGCGATCTCCAGCCCCGCGGCCTGCAGCGAGCGAATCGCCGTCTCGCGCCCGGCGCCGGGCCCCTTGACGAAAACGTCCACGCGCTTGAGCCCCATCTCCATCGCGTTGCGCGCTGCGCGTTCCGCGGTCGACTGGGCGGCGAAGGGGGTGCCCTTGCGCGTGCCCTTGAATCCCACCGAGCCCGCGCTCGCCCACGAGATGGCGTTGCCGTTGGGATCGGTGATGGTGACCACCGTGTTGTTGAAGGTTGATTTCACGTACGCGCGCCCGTAGGGCACGGACCGTCGCTCACGTTTTCGTTGCCTGGTTGGTCGTCTCATGTGCGGCTCCCGTTATTTCCTGCCCCGGCGCACGCCCACCCCGCGGCGGGGTCCCTTGCGGGTGCGGGCGTTGGTGCTGGTGCGCTGTCCGCGCACGGGCATGCCGCGGCGATGGCGCAGCCCGCGATAGCTGCCGATCTCGATCAGCCGCTTGATGCTGGCCGCGACCTCGCGCCGCAGATCGCCTTCGACCCGGTAGCGTTCCTCCAGACCGTCGCGCAGGCGGTTGATCTCCTCCTCGGTGAGGTCGCGAACGCGCGTATCGGCGCTGACGCCGGTCTCCGCCAGCAGCGCCCGGCTGCGGGCGCAACCGATGCCGTAGATGTAGGTTAGCGCAACCTCCACCCGCTTATCCCGCGGCAGCTCAACACCTGCAATTCGTGCCATGTGTCACTCTCTCCAAACCTCGGACCTGAAGTCTCAAGTCCCGTCACCCCTGCACTTGCTTGTGCTTGGGGCCCTTGCTCGGATCGCTGCAGATAATACGCACTTTCCCTTGGCGCTTGACCACCTTGCAGCGACTGCATATTTTCTTGACCGATGCCCGTACTTTCATGTCACCACCCCTGGCTGGCACGGCGCGGGCGCCTGCCCTACTTGTAGCGCCACACGATGCGCCCACGTGTGAGGTCGTAGGGCGACACCTCCAGCTTGACCCGGTCCCCGGGCAGGATGCGGATGTACGACATCCTGATCTTGCCCGAGACGTGGGCGAGCACCTCGTGGCCCGCTTCCAGCTTGACCTTGAACATCGCGTTGGGCCGGGTCTCCAGCACTACGCCCTCCACCTCGATCGGCGTTTCCTTCGACAACTAGCCTCCTCCGCCGGCGCCCTCAGGGGCGGTCATGATCTCCGCTCCATCCTCGCCCACCGCCACCGTGTGTTCCCAGTGGGCGCTCAGGCCGCCGTCCCGGGTGCGGAAGGTCCACCCGTCCGTATCTTTGGTGATCTCGCACCCGCCTTCGTTCACCATCGGCTCGATCGCCAGCGTCATGCCCGCGCGCAGCTTGAGCGCGTTAGCCCCAGCGGCGTAGTTGGGCACCTGCGGCGGCTCGTGCATCGCGGCGCCGATGCCGTGCCCCACCAGCTCGCGCACCACCGAGTAGCCGCTGGCCACGACTCGGGCCTCGATCGCCCGTGCCAGCTCCCGCAGTGTGCGCCCGGCTCGCGCCTGCGCGATGCCGTCCTCCAGCGCCTGCTTGGTCACCTGCACCAGCCGCCGCGTCGCCGGCGCGATCTCCCCCACCGCGAAGGTAGCCGCCGCATCCGCGTGGAAGCCGTCCACCATCGCGCCGACGTCTATGCCCACGATGTCGCCTTCGCGCAGCACTCGGCGCCCCGGCAGCCCGTGCACCACTTCATCGTTGACCGACGTGCACACGCTCGCCGGAAACCCGTTGTAGCCCTTGAACGACGGCCGCGCCCCGTGGCTGCGAATGATGTCTTCCGCCACCCGGTCGAGTTCCGCCGTTTCCACCCCGGGCGCCACCACCGCCTGCAGCGCCCCCAGCACCGCGGCCACCACCTTGCCCGCGCGGCGCATGGCCGCGATCTGGGCGTCGGTCTTGACGCTGATGCCGGTCGCCGGCCCCGGGTGGCCGCGCTCGCGCAGCCGCGGTCTCACTGTCGGTCTCGCGGGCAGAGCGCGCCGGCGATATCTTCTACCACCGCCGCCGACCCCCGCGTCCCGTCTAGCGAGCGCAGCAGCCCGCGCTCGCGGTAGTATGCCAACACCGGCGCCGTCTGCTCGCGGTACACCACCAGCCGATTGCGCACCGCCTCCGGCGTGTCGTCCGCGCGCTGCACAAGCTGGGCCCCGCAGCGGTCGCACACCCCGGGCGTGCGCGCAGGCATGGTATCCACCTGGTAGATGGCCTCGCATTGGGGGCACACGCGGCGCCCCGACAGTCGCCGCACCAGCTCGTGCTCGGGCACCTCCAGGTCTATCACCACCTCCACGCCGCCGATCATGCCATCGAGCGCCTGCGCCTGCGCCAGGGTGCGCGGGAAGCCGTCGAGAATGAACCCCTTCCCGACGCCCGTCTCCCCCAGGCGCTGACGGACCATCTCCAGAATCAGATCGTCGGGCACCAGCTCCCCCGCGTTCATGTAGTCCTGCGCGCGGCGGCCGAGCTCGCTGCCCTCCCGCACCTGCGCCCGCAGCATGTCGCCGGTGGCGATGTGGGGAATACCCCACCTTGCGGTCAGCGCCCCGGCGATAGTGCCCTTGCCCGCCCCGGGGGGGCCGAAGATAACCAGGCGCATCAGCGGATGAACCCCTGGTAGTGGCGCATCACGAGCTGCCCCTCGATCGCCTGCATCGTCTCCAGTGCCACCCCCACCACGATCAGCAGCGACGTGCCTCCCACCAGGGTGTAGGTCTTGACCCCGGTGATGTCGCCCACGTAGTACTGCATCAACGCGATCACGCCCAGAAACAGCGCCCCCGCCAGGGTCAGCCGCACCAGCACCCGGTCCAGGTAGTCGCGCGTCGGCTTGCCGGGGCGGATCCCCGGCACGTAGCCGCCGTTCTTCTTGAGGTTGTCCGACACCTCCTCGACATTGAACGTGACCGCCGTGTAGAAATAGGTGAAGAAGATGACCAGCAGGAAGTAAACGGCGGACCCCCATTTGCTCTCGCCGGGGCCCGACCTCACCAGCCACTCGCGCAGCACCAGCCAGGTATCCGACTGCGGCAGGAACTGCGCGATGGTGGCCGGGAAGATCGAGATCGAGATGGCGAAAATGATGGGGATGACGCCGGCGGAGTTGACCCGCAGCGGCAGGTGGGTGTTGGCGCCGCTGTAGATGCGCGAGCCGACGACCCGCTTGGCGTGCTGGATGGGGATCTTGCGCTGCCCTTGCTGCATGTACACGATCGCCAGCACCGTGACCACGAACAGCGCGGCCATGAAGAGGATATTGTCGACGCCGTGCACCCCCGCTACCAGCCCCTCCCACGTCTTGGTGACGTCGTAGGGGACGCGCGCCATGATGCCGGCGAAGATGATCAGCGACACGCCGTTGCCGATCCCCTGGTCGGTGATCTGCTCGCCCAGCCACATCAGGAACGCGGTGCCCGCGGTGAGGGTGATGGTCATCGGCAACAGGTGCAGAACCGACGGCACGATGATCACGCCCTGCCCGCGCAGCATGAGGGTGACCCCCCATGCCTGCCCGAAGGCGAGCGCCATCGTCAGGTAGCGCGTGTATTGGCCGATCTTGCGCTGGCCGCTGGGTCCCTCGCGCGCCAACTGCTGGATGCGCGGCGAGGCGATGCCCAGCAGCTGGAAGATGATGGAGGCGTTGATGTAGGGGATGATGCCCATGGCGAAGATGGAGAACTTGCGCAGCGCGCCGCCGGAGAAGACGTCGAACAGGCCCAGCAGGTTGCCGCCCTGCGCGAACAGACGCTCCATCGCCTCGCGGCTGACGTTGGGGATGGGAATGTGGACGCCGACCACGAACACCGCGAACATGCCGAATACGAACAGTATCCGCCGCCGCAGGTCGGGGATCTTGAAGGCGGCCACCAGCGATCCCAGCGAACCCGTCACCTAGACTACCTCCGCCGTGCCGCCGGCGGCCTCGATCTTGCCGCGCGCCGAGGCGCTGAAGTGGCTGGCGAGAACGTGCAGGGACCGGCTCAGCTCGCCCTCACCCAACACCCGCACTCCGTCCTCGAGCGATCTGATCACCCGCGACGCGAGCAGCAGCTCGGGCGTCACCTGCGCTCCCGCCTCGAAGCGCTCCAGTTGCCCGATGTTGACGATGGCGTAGTGCTTGCGCAGCATGCCCCGCGGCATGGCCGCCTTGGAGATGCCGCGCAGCTTGCGCATGCGCCGGTGGAGCGGCGTTTGCCCGCCCTCGAAGCGCGCAGGCACGCTGCCCCGCGCCTTCTGCCCTTTCATGCCGCGGCCGCAGGTCTTGCCATGGCCGGAGCCGGTGCCGCAGCCGACGCGCTTGCGCCTCCGGGTCGAGCCCGGGGTTGGCGAGAGCGCTCCTATCTTCATCTCAGGCACTTTCGTTTCCCTGTCTTGGTTGCGACTGTCGGGCGGGCACCCCGCGCTCTGGCGCCGCCAGCCGACCGCACGCACGAAAGTATATTATACGCGAAATTCGCGCCAACCACAATCGAGCCGCGGGCCCGGCTAGCCGGGGGGCGCGTCCGCTATCTCCTCCACCTGCACCAGGTGGCGAATGGCCGCGATCATCCCTCGTATCTGGGGGGTATCGTCATGCACCGCGACCCGGCGAATGCGGAACAGCCCCAACGAGCGCGCCGTGCACTGCTGCTTGCGTGGGCGGTCGGCGGTGCTGCGCACGAGCATGATCTGCACCTTGGCCATGCTAGCCTCGTCTCCGCTTGGGCGCCTTGGGCGCCTCGCCGCCGGCGGCGGCCGCCTCGACCGTCGGCGCCGGCTCCTCCAACGCCGCCTTTTGCCCCGACGGCGGCGAGTATGTATCCAGAATATCGTGGAGCTGCTTGCCGCGCCGTGCCGCCACCGCCTGCGGCGTAGTGAGCGCCAGCAGACACTGCATGGTCGCGCGCGCGATATTGATCGGATTGGCGCTGCCCAGCGACTTGGTCAGGATGTCCTTGACCCCCGCCACCTCGAGCACCGCGCGCACCGCACCGCCCGCGATCACCCCGGTGCCCGGCGTCGCCGGGCGCATGATGACCTTGGCCGCTCCGAAACGCTCCTGCACTTCGTGCGGGATGGTGGTGCCGAGCAGGGGTATGCGCGCCAGGCTCTTCTTCGCGTGGTCGGCGCCCTTGCGGATGGCCTCGGGCACTTCTTTCGCCTTGCCCAGCCCGACGCCGACGGTGCCTGCGCCATCGCCCGCGACGACCAGGGCGTTCCAGCGCAGAGTGCGCCCTCCCTTATGCACCTTCTGCACGCGGTTGAGGGAGATAACCCTTTCCTCCAGGGCCAGCTCGGAGGCATCAATTCTCGGCATGCTCGCTCCTTGTGATCATCGGGCTCCGTCACCTGCAGCCGGCCACCCACCTGCGGGGCCGCGCGGCGCGCCGCGAGCTACAGCTCTAGCCCCGTCTCACGCGCGCCCTCGGCGACGGCGGCGACGCGCCCGTGATACAGGTATCCGCCCCGGTCGAACACGACCTTGGTCACCCCCGCCGCCAGCGCGCGCTGGCCGATGGCCTTTCCGACCTCGGCGGCGGCGGCCCGGTTGCCGCCGCGCGCCATCGCTGGGCGCAGCTCCGGATCCAGGCTGGAGGCGGCCGCCAGGGTTCGCCCTGCGACGTCATCCACGATCTGGGCGTAGATGTGGCGCGCGCTGCGGAATACGGACAGGCGCGGCCGCTCGCCGGTGCCGCGAACGCGCTTGCGTACGCCCCGGCGCCGACGCTGCCTCGCTTTGACTTTCGCTGCCAATGCTGCCACTGCCGTCCCTTTCGTCGTCCGCGCTTCGCGGTGCGCTATCCGATACCGGTCCTGACCGCAGTCTTGCCCGCCTTGCGGCGCACGACCTCGCCGGTGTAGCGCAGACCCTTGCCTTTGTACGGTTCGGGTTTCTTGACCGCGCGGATGTCCGCCGCCATCTGCCCTACTTGCTCCTTGCTGTTGCCCGAAACCGCGATGCGCGCCGCCAGGAAGTTGTTCTCGGCCAGCGGCGTGAACGTCTCCAACGACATCTCCACCCCCGCCGGCGGATAGACCTCGACCGGGTGCGAGAACCCGACCTGGAGCACCAGCTTGCGATCTTGCATCTGCGCGCGGTAGCCCACCCCCATGAGGTCTATGCGCTTGCAGAAGCCGGCGGTGACCCCCGTCACCATGTTGGCGATGAGACTGCGCGTGAGCCCGTGCAGCGACTTATGCTGCTTGGTATCGCTGGGCCGGGCGACGATCAGTTGGTCGCCCTCCGCCCGCACCGTCATCTCCGGGGCCACCCTGCGCTCCAGCGTGCCCCGGGGCCCGGTGACCGTCACCTGCCCGGCGTTGATCTCAACCGTCACCCCCGCCGGCAGCGGTATCGGCCGCTTGCCTACCCGCGACATGTCGCCTGTCCTCCCATCACCACACGTAGAACAGCACTTCGCCGCCGACTCCGCGGCTCCGCGCCTGGCTGCCGGTCAACGGCCCCATGGGCGTCGACAGGACGGCGGTGCCGAGACCGCCCATCACCCGCGGCACGCGCCGCGCGCCCACGTAAACCCTGCGCCCGGGCCGACTCACCCGTCGCACGCCGACGATCGCCGGCGTGCGACCCTCGGTGTACTTGAGGGTCACCACCAGCAGGCCCTGCTTGCCGTCATCACGCATCTCGCATTTCTGCACGTAGCCTTCGGCGCGCAGGATCTTCGCGATCTCGAACTTGAGCCGCGATGCCGGCACCATCACCTGTTCGTGGCGCGCGACGTAAGCGTTACGGATGCGCGTGAGCATATCCGCTATGGGATCTGTCTGGGCCATCGTTCCTCCTACCAGCTCGCCTTGGTGACCCCGGGCAGCAGCCCCCGGAGCGCAAACGTGCGCAGGCAGATCCTGCACATCCCGAACTTGCGGAAGTAGGCTCGCGCCCGGCCGCACACCTGGCAGCGGTAATAGCGGCGGGAACGGAACTTGGGGGCCCGGTTGGCCTTTTCCACTAGTGCTTTCTTCGCCACCCGTCTCTCCTCGCGCACCGGCCGGTCGCCCGCCGCCCACAGGCTGGGGCGCGCCCGGCTCGGGCGTCAGTTATCCCTCAGCGGCAGGCCCATCCTCGCCAGCAGCGCCCGCCCCGCTTCGTCGCTCTTGGCGGTGGTGGTGATGATGATATCCATCCCCCGCACGCGCTCAACTTCATCCATGTTGAGCTCCGGGAAGATGACCTGCTCGCGCACGCCCATGGTGAAGTTGCCGCGTCCATCGAACGAGCGCGCGGAGAGCCCGCGGAAGTCCCGGATGCGGGGCAGCACCGCGTTGAACAGCCGGTCCAGAAACTCGTACATGCGGTCCCCGCGCAGGGTCACGCGGCAGCCGACGGGATTCTTCTCGCGCACCTTGAACGCGGCGATGGACTTGCGCGCCCGCGTGATCGCGGGGCGCTGGCCCGCGATCTGCGCCAGCTCTCGCACCGCGCCCTCCAGCGCCTTCGGCTCCTGCGTCGCCACTCCCACCCCCATGTTGATGACGACCTTGCTCACCCGCGGCACCCGCATCGGGTTGTCCAGCCCCAGCTCGCGCATCAGCTCCGGCAGGATCTCCTGGCGGTAACGCACCTTCAGCCGCGGCGGCAGTTTGACCTGCGGTTGCGGCTCCGCTGCGGGGCCGGAGGCGGCTTTGCGCTTGGACTTCCCCGCGCCGCCGGCGCGCTCGGACGCGCCCGCTGGCGCCTGCTTGCGCGTCCGCCGGGCGGGCTTCGGCGCCGGTTCGGGGTTAACGATGTCTTCGCTCATGCCTTACCTCATCCCCGCGCATCAGACCTCGTCAATGTGCTCGCCGCAGCGCCGGCAGACGCGAATGCGCTTGCCCGAAACCGCGCGGCGCGTGACCGCGGTCGGCCGGTCGCAGCGCGGGCACACCAACATGACGTTGGCGATCGCCAGCGGTCCCGGCTGCTGGCGACGCCCGGATTGCATCTGGCTGGTGCGCGTCGTCATGCTGCGGGGCTTGGCGTGCTTGATGATGATGTTGACGCCGTCCACCAGCACCTGGCCCTTCTGTCGGTTGACCGAGAGCACCTTGCCGCGCCGGCCCGGCTCCTTGTCGGCCTCGGCCTTCACTCGTTGGGGAGCCATGAGCGCCAGCTCTTCTGCCCGCCCCCTCATGCGCTGCGCGTGGTCCTTGCCTCGCAGGATGTAGACCAGGTCCCCTTTTTTGATATTCGGCTTGACCGGGCTTGCCATAGCGTGGTCCTCATGCGCGCCGGGGCGCCTACAGCACCTCGGGCGCCAACGACACGATCTTGGTGAACTCGCGGTCGCGCAGCTCGCGCGCCACCGGCCCGAAGATGCGCGTCCCCCGCGGGTCTCCGGCGTCGGTGATGATCACCGCCGCATTCTCGTCAAAACGGATGGAGGAGCCGTCCGCGCGCTGCACCGGCTGCAGCGTGCGCACCACCACCGCGCGCACCACGTCGCCCTTGCGAATGGGCGCTCCGGGGCTGACCTGCTTGACCGCGGCGACGATGGTGTCGCCCACCCGCGCCCACTTGCGCGCGGAGCCCCCCAGCACTCGTATGCATTCGATTTGCCGAGCGCCGGTGTTGTCGGCGACCCGCAAGCGGCTGCGTGTTTGGATCATGACGGTGGCGTGCCTGCCCCCTAGCGCTGCGGTTGCTCCTGCTTGCGCTGTTGCGCCTCATCAATGATGCGCTGGGCGATGTGTCCCGGCACCTCCTCGTAGTGTGAGAACTTCATGCGGTAGCTGGCGCGCCCTTGGGTCATCGAGCGCAGCTCGGTGGCGTAGGCGAACATCTCCGCCAGCGGCACCTGAGCGAGCACGACCTGGCTGCCCGGCGCCCCCGGCTCCATCCCCTGGATGCGCCCGCGCTTGCCGTTGAGATGGCCGATGATGTCCCCCATGTGCTGGTCGGGCACCGTCACCTCTACGTTCATGATCGGCTCCAGGAGCCGGGGCTCAGCCTCGGCCACCGCCTTTTGCAGGGCCATGGAGCCGGCGATCTTGAATGCCATTTCCGACGAATCTACGCTGTGGTAGGAGCCGTCGTAGAGCGCCGCGCGCAGGTCCACCAGCGGGTACCCCGCCACCACCCCGCGCTGCATTGCCTCCGCGATCCCCTTCCCCACCGCCGGGATGTAGTTGCGCGGCACCACCCCGCCCGCGATCTCGTCCGCGAACTCGAAGCCCGCGCCCCGCGGCTGCGGCTCCACCCGCACCCACACGTCTCCATACTGGCCGCGCCCGCCCGTCTGGCGCTTGTACTTGCCCTGCACCTGCACCGTCTTGGTGATGGTCTCCCGGTACGCCACGCGCGGCGTGCCGATCTCGACCTCGACCCCGAACTTCCGCTTCAGGCGGCCGACGATTACCTCCAGGTGCAGGTCCCCCATCCCCGACAGCAACGTCTGCCGCGTGTCGGGATCCGTGCTGACGCCGATGGTCGGGTCCTCCTCGCGCAGCCGGTCGAGGCCGCTGTTGACCTTGTCCTCGTCGCCTTTGGACTTGGGCTGCACCGCGACCGCGAGCACCGGCTCGGGGAAATCGAGGGCCGGCATTGTCACCTGGTGCTGCTCGTCGCATAAGACATCGCCGGTGACGGTCTCGTGCAGCTTGGCGACGACGCCCATGTCCCCGGCGCCCACCGCCGCTACCGCCTCCTGCTGCTTGCCGCGCGGAACCGAGATCTGGCCCACGCGCTCCCGCCGTCGGCGGTTGGCGTTGTAGACGTTGCCGTCAGAGTGCAACACCCCCTGGTAGACGCGGAAGACGGTCAGGCGTCCGGCGAAGGGATCGGCCATGGTCTTGAAGACCAACGCCGCCAGCGGCTGCTCGGGATCGGCGCGCAGCTCGAGCTGCTGCTCGCCTTCCACCGCGACCGCGCACTGCGCCGGCGCCTGCGCCGGGCCGGGCAGGTACGAGACCACCGCCTCCGCCGCCGCCTGCACCCCGATGCCGGAGACGGCGGCAACCGGCACCGCCGCCACCGTCCGCCCGGCAAGCACTGCCGCGCGCAGCCCGCGGCTCATGTCCTCGTTCGTCAGCGCGCCCTGCTCCAGGTACTTCTCGGTCAGCTCGTCGTCGGCTTCGGCCGCCGCCTCCATCAACACCTCACGCGCCACCGCGATGTCGTCGGCCATGGCGGCCGGAGGCGCCTCCTGACTCACCTTGTCGCCGCGCCAGATCAGCGCCTGCTCCGCCAGCAGGTCCACCACCCCCCGCAGCCCCTGGGCCGCGCCGATCGGCAGGTGGGTGGCGACGACATTGCAGCCAAGGCGATCGCGCGCGGATTGCATCGCCCCCGCGAAGTCGGCCCCCTCCTTGTCCAGCTTGGTGACGACGATGAGGGGGACGATCCCCCGCTGGCGCGCCATCTGCCAGTAGCGCTCGGTCTGCACCTCGACCCCGGCCACGGCGTCGAGGGTCACGATGGCGCCGTCGGCGACGCGCAGGCAGGCGATGACCTCGCCCACGAAATCCGCGTAGCCCGGCGTGTCCAGCAGGTTGAGCTTGTGCTCGCGCCATGCGCAGGGCAGGAGCGCCGCGCTGATCGAAATGCCGCGCTCGATTTCGTCGGGGTCGCTATCGCCGACGGTGGTGCCGGCCGCGACCGCGCCCAGGCGGTCAACCACGCCCGCGGCGTGCAGCAGGGCCTCGGCCAGGCTGGTCTTGCCGCTGCCGCCGTGGCCGATGAGCACCAAGTTGCGAATGTGATCAGTGGCGTAGCGTTTCATTGCGCGCGCTTACTTCGCGACCTCGATGATGGCGCTCACCCGCCAGCGCTTGCGGTGACTCAACGGCCGTGTCTCGCTCAGGCGCACGCGGTCGCCGACCTTGCAGCGGTTGTCCTCGTCGTGCGCCATGAATCGCTTGCTGTGCCGCACCACGCGCCGGTAGAGCCGATGCGGCCCCACCGTCTCGACGGCGACGATGACGGTCTTGTCCATCTTGTCGCTGACGACCACGCCCTCGCGCTGCTTTCTGACGCCCCTGGTAGGTTGCTCCATGGTGGTCACCACTCGCCGTTCCTCATGATTTCCGTGCCTCTTCCGCGCCGGCGCTGTGCTCGCGCTCGGCCAGGATGGTCAGGATGCGCGCGAGGTCCTTGCGTACCGCGCGGATGCGCATGGGATTGGGCAGCTGCTTGCTCACCCGCTGAAAGCGCAGGCGAAACCATTCGTCGCGCAGGTTAGCCACCCGGCCCTGCAGCTCCGGCACGCTCTGCTCGCGCAGTTCAGAGGCCTTCATGCCGCCGCCTCCGTGCCGCCGCCCGCCGCGCGCGAGATGACGCGCACCTTAATCGGCAGCTTGTGCGCCGCCCGCAGCAGCGCCTCTCGCGCCAGGTCGTAGCTTACGCCCCCGAGCTCGAACAGCACCCGCCCCGGCCTCACCACCGCCACCCAGCCTTCAGGCGCGCCCTTGCCGCTGCCCATGCGCGTCTCCGCCGGTTTCTTGGTCACCGGCTTGTCGGGAAAGACCCGCACCCACACCTTGCCCGTGCGCCGCATGTGGCGCGTCACCGCCACGCGCGCCGCCTCGATCTGACGGTTGGTCAGCCAGCACGGCTCCAGCGCCTGCAGCCCGTATTCCCCGAAGGCGATGCTGGCGCCGCGTCCGGCGCGCCCCTTCATGTGCCCGCGCTGCTGCTTGCGATACTTGGTCCTGGACGGCATCAACATGGCGTTTGCGCCCTTTGGTCGCTACTGCTCCTCGTCATCGTACGCCTCGTCCCACAGCCGCTGCTCTGGCGCCTCGGCCTGCTCTTCCGCTTCGTCGCTTTCCTCCCCGTCCTCGGCGTCGTCGGCCTCGATCAAGGTCTCCGCCTGCGCCCCCTCGTCCTGCGCCCCCTCGTCCTGCGCCCCCTCGTCCCGCGCCCCCTCGTCCTGCGCCCCCTCGCCGGCGTCCGCCGCAGCCGGTGGCGACTCCGCGATTGCCTGGGCCTCCGGCGCCGACTCCTGCTCCGGCGCCGCAACCGGCGCCGCCTCGGCCGCGGGCACCTCGACAGCGGCCTCCACCCCGTCTTCCGGCGCCGCCGCCGCTTGCTCCGGGGCCTGCTCGGGCGGGGCCGCGCCCGGCACGCGGCGCCATCCCGGACGCTGCTTCACCTCGCGCTTGGCGGCGGGAACCTCCGGCCGCGGCGACCCCTTTTCGGGCAGGATGTCGCCGCGGTAGATCCACACCTTGATGCCGATGTGACCGGCGGTGGTGCGCGCCTCGGTGAAGCCGTAGTCAATATCGGCGCGCAGCGTGTGCAACGGAATCTTGCCGTCCTTGTCGGAGTAGGTGCGCGCCATCTCGGAGCCGCCCAGGCGACCGGAGCAGATGACCTTGATGCCCTGGGCGCCCACGCGCATGCTGCGCTGCACCGCCTGGTGCACCGTGCGCTTGAAGGCGACGCGCTTCTCGATCTGGCCGGCGATGTTCTCGGCCACCAGTTGGGCGTTGAGCTCGGCCTGGCGGATCTCCTGAACGTTGATGTGCACCTTGCGCTTGGTCAGCCGCTCCAGATCCCCGCGCAGGTCGTCAATCCCCTTGCCGCCGCGGCCGATGATAATCCCCGGTTTGGCGGTGTGCAGGGTGATGCGCACGTTGTTGGCGGCGCGCTCGATCTCGACCTCGCCGATGCCGGCGTCGCGCGTGCGGTCGCGCCGCCCGCGCCCGCCGTCGCCGCGCGTGAAGCGTTCCCTGAAGTATTCGCGGATGGTCGCGTCCTCCAGCACCAGCTGGGTGTAGCCCTTGGTCGCGAACCACCGGCTCCTCCAATCCCTTACGATCCCCAGGCGAAAGCCTATGGGATGCACCTTCTGGCCCATGGCCCTGATCTACCTTCCTCGCGCGCCGCACCTGCGAGCGCGCGTCACTTCCCTATTGCGGCCGCATGCGCGCCGGCGGTCGGCGCTTGGGCGCGGCCGCCGGCTGCGGTCGTTCGTCGAGCACCACCGTGATATGGCTCATGCGCTTGCGGATGATCCCCCCGCGGCTGAGCGAGCCGGGGCGGAAGCGCCGCAGGCTGGGCCCCGCGTCGGCATAGGCCAGCCGCACCCGCAGCCGCTCGCGGTTCATGCCGTGATTGGTCTCGGCGTTGGCCGCGGCCGAGCTCAGGACCTTCTTGATCGCCGGCGCCGCCATGCCCGGCGTGAAGTCGAGCAGCGCCAACGCGCGCGTCAGGTCCTGGCCGCGGATGAGGGCCAGCACCCGCCGCACCTTGAACGGCGCGATTCGTATGTACTTGGCTGTCGCCTTTGCCTCCACCGCTGCCTCCTAGCGCGGCGCGGTCGAACGCTCGGTGCGATGCCCGTGGCCCCGGAAATGCCGGGTCGGGGCGAACTCGCCGAGCTTGTGCCCGACCATGTTCTCCGTCATCAGCACCGGCACATGCCGGCGCCCGTCGTGCACCGCAATGGTGTGCCCCACCATGTCGGGGACGATGGTTGACCGCCGCGACCAGGTGCGGATGATCTTCTTCTCTCCCGAGCGGTTGAGGCGCTCCACCTTGTCCATCAGGTGGACGTCCACGAAGGGACCCTTTTTCAGCGATCTCGCCATCTCTTCGAACCTCGGTCGCTTTCCGGCCGCGGCCAGCTCGACCCCGGAAGCTGGATTCCCCTTGCCCGCAGCCTGCCCCTCCGGGCGCTCCCTCCGACCTGCTTACTTCTTCTTGCGCTTCATGATCAGGCGGTTGCTGGCCTGGTTGCGCCGACGCGTCTTGTGCCCCAGGGTGGGCTGTCCCCACGGGGTCATGGGGCTCTTGCGCCCGATCGGGCTGCGCCCCTCGCCCCCGCCGTGGGGGTGATCCCGCGGCGTCATCGCCACCCCCCGCACGTGCGGGCGGTGCCCCTGCCAGCGCGTGCGCCCGGCCTTGCCGACGGTGATGTTGGAGTGGTCGGTGTTGCCGACCTGCCCCACCGAAGCCCGGCAGCCGATAGCGACCATCCGCATCTCGCTCGAGGGCAGGCGCAGGTGCGCGAACTTGCCCTCCTTGGCCATGAGCTGCGCGCTGGCGCCCGCGCTGCGGCACAGCTGGCCGCCCTTGCCGGGGGACAGCTCGATGTTGTGCACGACGGTGCCCACCGGCATCGCCAACAGCGGCATCGCGTTGCCCGGGCGCACATCCACCCCCTGCGTGCCCGAGATGACCGTCATCCCCACCGCGATTCCCACCGGCGCCAGGATGTAGCGCTTCTCGCCGTCGGCGTAGTGCAGGAGCGCGATGTCAGCCGAGCGGTTGGGATCGTATTCGATCGCCGCCACGCGCGCGGGAACATGGTCCTTGTCGCGCTTGAAATCCACGAGGCGATAACGCCGCTTGTGCCCGCCGCCGCGGAAACGCGCGGTCGTGCGCCCGCTGGCGTTGCGCCCCGCGCTGCTACGCAGCGGCCGCAACAGCGATTTTTCCGGCCGCTCCCGCGTGTGCTCCCGCTGCACTTGCGTCATGTAGCGGCGGCTGGGTGTCGTTGGCCTGTATTGCTTCACTGGCACGTTAGCTGTTACCTCGTCGGCCTAGCCCGCACTATTCACGATACGTTCAGACACTGCGCACACTGCGCGACGAAACATGCGATCGAGGTGAGCAGGTGACCGCCGGCTCGCAATTCCGGTCTTCTCGCCTGTTCGCCTGCGGCTAGGCCCCGACAGGTCGGGGCCGCCGTGGCGGCCACCGGCCTAGCCATTCCACTGCTCGCCTGCTCTAGCCCGAATCACGGATAATTCGGCCTAGAGCCCCTCGAATACCGGAATCTTCCCCTGCTTGAGGGTGACCACCGCTTTTTTCCAATCCGAAGTGCGGCCGGGGCGCCGCCGCCGGCCCAAGCCCGAAGTGCGCCGCTCCTTGCCGCGCACGTTGATGGTGTTGACCTTGGCGACTTTAACCTGCGGAAACAGGCGCTCGATGGCGTTGCGCACATCCACCTTGGTCGCATCGCGGCGCACGCGGAAGACGTACTTGCCGACCTCGCTTGCGGCGACGCTCTTCTCCGACAGGATGGGCCGCAGGATGATGTCGTGCGCATCCTTCATGTCCGCGTCTCCTGCAGACGCTCCAGCGCCGCCCGGGTCATCACCAGCCGCGTGCTGGCGGCGATGTCGTAGGTATTGAGGGCGTCCGCCTCGACCACGGTTACTCCCGGCAGGTTGCGCGCCGACAGCACCAGCTCGCGCGACGGCTGCCCGTCCACCACCAACACGCGCCCGGCGCTCGCGTCGAGGTTGAGATTGGCCAGCACCTGCGCGAACTCGCGCGTGCTCGTCCGCTGCGGCTGCAGGTTGTCAACCACCGTCACCTGCCCGCTGCGCGCCCGCTCCGACAGGATGGTGACCAGCGCCCGGCGCCGCACCTTCCGGGGCAGGCGCTGCGACCAGTCGCGGGGCTTGGGCCCCATGGCCGCGGCGCCGCCCTTCCAGATAGGGGAGCGGCGGCTGCCGTGGCGCGCGCGCCCGGTGCCCTTCTGGCGCCAGGGCTTGCGACCCCCGCCGCGGACGTCGCTGCGCCCCTTGGTGCTCGCCGTGCCGGCGCGGCGGCCGGCCAGGTAGGCCGTGACCGCTCGATGGACGAGCCCTTGATCGGCGGCGACCTCGAACAGCGCCGCGCTCATCTCGATCTCGCCGACCTGCTCGCCGGCCGCATTGTACAGCGGCATGGTGGGCATCAGCTATGCCTCCGCCTTATGCTGCTCACGGTCGCTCACCGACCACTTTCGCCCGCGCCACGCGCTTTGGACGCGCCACCGGCTTCGTCACCCGCACCATGCCCCCCGGCGCGCCCGGCACCGCCCCGCGCAGGATCAGCAGGTTGCGCTCCGGGTCGGCGCGGATCACCTCCAGCCCTTTGACCGTGACCCGCGCCGCGCCCATGTGGCCCGGTTTGCCCGTGCCCGGGAATACGCGCGCGGGATCGGTCGCCCCCCCCGACGCCGGCCGCCGGTGAGACATCGAGCCGTGGCTCGCCCCTCCCCCGTGCCAGCCGTAGCGCTTGATCACCCCGGTGAAGCCCTTGCCCTTCGAGGTGGCGGTGACGTCAACCCGCTCCCCGACCTCGAAGAGATCGGCGCGCAGCTCCTGTCCCACCTGGTAGCCATCGCACTCGGTAAGCCGGAATTCGCCCAGCCTCCGCCGGGGCTCGACCCCGGCGCGCTTGAAGTGCCCCAGGGCGGGGCGGTTGACGCGCCGCTCGCGCACGCTGCCGAAGCCCACCTGCAGCGCGTCATAGCCTTCGCGCTCGGCGCGCTTGCGCTGAACGACGATGCAGGGTCCGGCCTCGATCACCGTCACCGGCAGCGCGCGCCCCTGCTCGTCGAACATCTGGGTCATGCCCAGCTTGCGCCCGATTATCCCCTTGGCCACTGGCATCTCGTGCGTCCCCTAGCCCAACTTGATCTCGATGTCAACGCCCCCCGGCAAGTCGATCTTCATCAGGGCGTCAATCGTCCGCGGGCTCGGCTCCAGGATGTCGATCAGGCGCTTGTGGGTGCGCATCTCGAAGTGCTCCATCGATTCCTTGTCGATGTGGGGCGAGCGCACCACGCAGAAACGATTGATCTCCGTCGGCAGCGGCACCGGGCCGCATACCTGCGCCCCGGTGCGGCGGGCGGTGTCCACGATGCGCACCGCCGACTGATCCAGGATGCGGTGATCGAACGCCTTGAGGCGAATGCGGATCTTATCGGCGGCTGACTCGGTTGACCTGCCCATGTGCCTGCGCCTCGTTTCCTTACTTTATGATCTCGGAGATGACGCCGGCGCCCACCGTGTGCCCGCCCTCGCGCACCGCAAACCGCAGCCCCGGCTCCATCGCGATCGGCTGGATCAGCTCCGCGGTGATGGTGATGTTGTCCCCCGGCATTACCATCTCCACCCCCTCCGGCAGATGCATCACCCC
>Ga0307379_10005257_pt1 | contig 18141 bp, 14 predicted proteins | sample UN2MG_FD_202237 | JGI IMG/M metagenome (GOLD analysis project Ga0307379, IMG submission 202237) | Soil microbial communities from Risofladan, Vaasa, Finland - UN-2 | ecosystem: Environmental > Terrestrial > Soil > Coastal area > Acid sulfate soil | place: Finland: Risofladan, Vaasa | collected... | reverse complement strand
GCCACGGGACCACTGCTTCTTTACATCCGCAGTATATCCCAGGCGGCAAGGCCTTTCCTTACGCGCCAAACACGTCGCGCTCGCTTATTCTGGGTCTAGCTGAGGTGACTACACCAGTCGCGAAGTGCCCCGAGGACGCGCTCGTGCTTCTCCTGCTTCGCCATGAACGGAGCGCGAGAGAGCTCCAACTGAACCCACGAGAGTTCACTGGCGTGCGAGCGTATTATGTATCCGCCCTTGAATGGGTCATTAATTGCGGCGTCGTGATCAAACGCTCGCGCGAAGCAGTCTGCCAATGACTCGATCCAATCCTCAGGGCAGGTGCCGTCCCCGTTGCTCAGACATATCCAAGGTCGTTCGAGCCCCGGGCCAGGACCTATGGGCGGGCCCTTAGCAGCCGCCGTGTGACAGTCGATGCCGAGGCGTACGCCCGGTTTCGCCAATTCCTTGAGCAGCGCATGGTACGGGCGATAGTGCCGATTCAGGAGCATCTCGATGATGCCCGCCGGCGAAAACTCGCGATACACCGGCACGTCCCAGCATGTGTGCGTCTTCATAACGCCATCGGGCCGGCGATCGTCCTCGGCGCGATTCATGTCCACGATTGCCCGCGCAATCGGCGTGGTCACGAACACTGCCACGTGGTCCCGCAATCCGTGGTAGATCTCAGCCGCTCCCTCATCCCCGTCTTCGATGATCTGCTGACGCGTGAGAATGCAGTACGGCTTGGCTTCGGAAGGTACCGACAGCCCGGAATGCGGAACCGAGATGAGCAGAGGCAATCTCATGAGCTTGGTCCCGCGGCAGAGCCGTCCCGGCGGGGATCCGCCACGCCAATAAACTCATCGCCGTCACGCACCACCAGTTGCACGCAGCCCAAATAGAAGGAATACGGGTCCCGTCGGTCGATCTGATAGCCGTGCCGCTCGAGTGTCGGCGGGATGTCGTTACGCATACGTGTCAGTTCGAGCGACACTTTGCCCTGCAGGGAACAATAAAGGCGTGGGGCATCAACTGCCGCGAGGGGCGACAGCTTCTGCAGACGAACCAAAACCTGGAAGATCGATGGCGTGACGCGCTCGCTGCCGGGTGAACCTAACGCAAGCCAGGGCTTCCGGCCGCGGAACACGATTGTCGGTGCCACGCTGGCCCAGGGAGCCGCGTTTGGCCGCAGGCAATACGGGTGCGAGATGTCCTCGTACTCGAATGCGCTCATATAGTTGTTGTAGAGGAAGCCGAGCTCGGGCGTCGCCACGCACGCCCCGTACACGCGCTCGATCGATTGGGTCAGTGCCACGATATTCCCGTCACGATCCATGACCGAGAGGTGGGTTGTGTCGCCGGCTGTGCGGATTCGCCGCGTAATCTGGCGGGCCACGAGACGGGCGTAGTCCTCTTTCAGCATGCGCTCGCCCGTGACCTGTGGGAAGAAACTGGGATCGAAGGGTCGGTCTTGGCGATCAAGGAATGCCCGCCGGATCATCTCGGCAAGCACGACCGCCCCCTCCGGCGTGTCGAAATCGCGGCAGCTGGGTTTGAGCTGCTGATAGACGTTCAGCATTTCGATCAGCGTTCGCCCCGCACCTGGCGGTGGAAACGTAAAGACCCGGCAGCCTTCGAAACGCCCTGTGACCGGCTTTCGCTCAATGGGCTGGGGAATCTGGGCCAGGTCATCTTTGTGCAGTAGACCGCCGTTATTCTCCATGTCCGCGTGGATCTTCTCGGCGACCTCCCCCTGGTAGAAGTCCTCGACCCCCTCCCGGGCCAAACGCCGCAGGGTGGCTGCGAGCACCGGTTGGCGGAAGACAGATCCTGCTGCGGGTTGTCGGACGCCGTCTCGCAAGAAGAATGGCGCCGCCGACCTGCTACGAAGACGCTTCAGCTCTCGACGCGTCAGCAGGAACTGGAGCAGGCTGACCTCGTAGCCCTCCTCCGCCAAGCGAATAGCGGGCTCTAGAACGCGATCAAGCTTCAGCTTCCCATGGGTGTTTAGAGCGTAGTGCAGCACCGCCGGTGTGCTAGGAACGGTCGTCGCGCGGTATCCGCTACGCCGGTCAGCTTTTGACAGCGACTCGCGTGTCGCGCGATTCGGGGCACGGGACGAGCCGTCGAGCGCGAACGTACGGCGCGGCTCTACGAGATGGATGAGCATCATCGTCTGGCCACCTAGTCCCGACGCCGCCGGTTCGCAGACGCCCAGGGCGAATGCCGCTGCCACGGCCGCGTCGATCGCATTGCCTCCGGCGGCGAGCACCTCCGCCCCGGCTTCCGTCGCGCGATAGTGGGCCGTCGAGACCATCCCGTTCTGCGACACGGCGACGCGCTGCGGGCGGTGGAGTTTTCGATCGCCCAGCTCCAGCAGGTCCGTGTCGATCTGTTCGCGGCGGATCTTCTCCATTCGCCCTTACCGTGCATCCTTGGCCAGGAACTCAGCGAGTAGCAGCGTCCGCTGAACGAGGCTGATTCGTTGGACGGATTCATGAGGCGTCCCGAGGTCGCGCGCGACCGGACCAACCCCGCAGAGACACGCGGTCTTCGCCGGCACCAGCCCAGCCACGGACGGCCACACGGACGACTCACGCTTGAAGGGGATTTCCCATTGCTGCGCGACCTGCGAAAGCTCCTTGGCGAGCTGCAGCGTCGAGCGGCGCTCCTTCATCGGCGGTCGGTCTGAGATCTGATCCAGCTCCCAGCGTGGCCCCTTCTTGCCGAGCAGGGCGCGCATGCGCTCTTCGAGCTGCTCCACCACATTCAAGTCGGGATACGTCACCATGACCGTGGCGGTTACGCGGTGTGGGACCCGCATCGGCAATGTCTCTGTTTTCACGTCGATCGCCGAGACGGATACCCGCTTCTCGCGCGACGTGAGCTGACTAAACTCCTCCAAGCGATTCCACGTCCAGCGCAGTGCCTCCGGCTTTGATGACAGCTTCCCCGGCCGCAGCGATTCACCTATGACACGGAAACGATAGTTTCGCTGACCGCGACGCTGCGTGACCACCGAGTCACCGACGTTCCCGGGTCGCAGCACGAGGACACGCCTCGCTTTCGAGGCCGCCACGCGAATGATCTCCGCGCTGTAACGCGTGTCCCGGCCCTCGTCCGTGTAGTAGAGCACGCCGAGCGGAGTTCGTCGAAGCTGACGAACGCTGCGCAACGCTCGCAAAGCAAACTCAAGCATCACCAGTGGCGCCCGGGAGGCCCCAATCCCATCGCCGTACAGCCATTCTGGTTCCCGCCGAAACATCTGCGTTGCGGATCCAGTGTCCGCCGGAACGTCAAGGTGGCCAACGAACAGCGTACCGCCCTCGAGTCCTTTCGCCGTTTCCCAAGTCCACGCGACGCGCTCATCCGTGAACTCCTTCGCCGGCTTCATCCCAAGCTCGCGGAACATTCGGCCGGCGCGTCGCACCGCTTCCTGGATGCCGACCGGGTCGTGGGTGTGGCTGGGAACTTCGGTCCATTCCTTGAGTCTTCGTTCCAGCTCGTCGCGTCTCTGCGTGATGAACGAGAAGACCTGCGTCGACCGGTCCTTGGGCTGTCCATCCAGCTTGGGCGGTTCGGGGGTACCGAAGTACCGGGCGCTCGCCACTTCGACCAGGCGGTTCACGACCCCGCCGAAATCCAACCCAACCTCCGCGGCCCCGACGAGATATGACCCGTGCTCGCCAAGGCTCGGCAGGCTGTTTACCTCCAGGATGTAGAGGTTTCCGTTCTTATCCAGGCGCATATCTACGCGGGCGCAATCGTAGCAGCCCAGTGCCGTGAAAGCGCCCCGAGCAAGCCGCTGCGCCTTCTCCCGGAGCTCGTCGCTGATCGGGGCCGGACAGCAGTGCGAAATCGAGCGGCCGCTAGTTCCGGTCTTGTCCTCGTACGTATAGATGGCCGGCCCGTCAGTGCCGAATACGAGCTCGACCGGCGGAAGCGCCTCGGGCGGGTTGTTGCCGAGCAGACCGACGTTTACTTCGCGGCCTTCGATGTACTGCTCCACGAGCACCGACTGCCGGTACTCCTTGAAGATCACACTCGCAGCTTCACGCAACTCCCGTTCGTTGTGAACGACCTTGAGCCCGAACGACACGGCCTCGTTCTTGGGCTTGACGATCAGCGGATACTCAAATTCCGGGAGTGGCGTTTCGGGCATGTCGAGCACTGCAAAATCCGGCGTTGGCAGGTCGTGCTGGCGGAGGATCATCTTGGTGACGACCTTGTCCAGCGCCAACGAGTGAGCCAGCGGGCCCGAAGCGACATACGGAATCCCGACCATTTCTAGAATGCTGGGGACATGCGTGTACCGGGCCTGCCCCTGGATCCCATAGGATACGTTGAAGACCATGCCGGGCCGTTCTCCCTTGACGACTCTGGGCATGAAGTGCTCCAGGCGGTCCACTAAGTCCTTGTCGCCCTCGAACGCGATGACCGAGTGACCACCTTTCTTTAGGGCATCGGTGATCCGCTTGATCGTCTTGAGACCGATGGTCTCCTTGTTCGCCATGCCGAACAGGTTGATGACGTTGCGGCTCTCACGGTTGTAGACGACAGCAATCTTCATGGATCGCCCTCGGTTCCCTGAGTGGGGTCCGCTAGTCCGACGGCGTGACCTGTTTCGCCGACAGCAAGACCGGACCTTGAGCGAAGCGAATGACCTGCTCGGTCACGCTGCCGAGCATCATGTGATACAGGCGCGAGTGCCCGTAGGCCCCCATGACCACGAGCGTGTCCACCGCACTCCGCGCGATGATCTCCGTCGCCGTGTCGCCAGTCTCGGCTGAGAGAGTAATCTGCGACTCGACGCCAGACAACCTTGCCTTCGCTCGCTCTTGCGTTGCCGATGCCACCTCCAACTCCGCCGCCACCGTCAACACTTCGAGAGGGACACGCAAAGCACGGGCAACGTCGCGTCCCGTGTCCAGCGCCAGCCCCCCGAGGTCCTTCCCTCCGAATGCCACTAGGACGTTCCTCACGCGGCGGTGCTGACGCGGCGCAATCAGCAACGGCTTATGTGTTCTCCGAACAATTGACTCCGTGTTTGAACCAAGCAGTCCGCTGCGACTGACCCGATGCCCTTGGCAGCCCAGGATGAGGAGTGACGACTGGCCTGCCGCCGCTACGACGCAATCGCTTACGACGCCCGTTTCACGCTGCACGCAGATCGCGACCTCCCGTTGTTTCGCCAACTCCCGTATCCGGCGCTCTGTGTCATCCGCGGCGTGCCGAATCGCGAGCGCGAGTTCCTCCGCCAGCCGACTGAGGTGTTGTCCTCTCGCAAAGATTAATTCCGGCGTTACCCAGCTCTCCTGAATGATCAGAGCGTTGACCGCGCGGCCGTCCGCCTGAGCCAGATCGAGAGCGTAGTTCAGCGCGCTGTACGAGGATTCCGAGCCGCCAACGGCGACCAGGATCTGTCCCAACACGCTATCCTGCTGCCCGGTCACGGCCGTCATCCAACCTTCCGCTTTGGCGTGCTGTCCGGCTGCCCCACCTTGTGGGCCGCGTCCGCAGCCTCTGCGACCGGTATGATAACGGCAGGTGCGCTGGGGTCAGGGGCAGCGCCGATTTCATTGGGCCCAGGTTTCTCCGCCGAGGAATGCGATGTCTTCCTAGGCGTAAGGCTATCCTCATCGTCCCAGCTCGGCCTCAGCCAGTCGGCGACCATCTGCCCGACTGCATCATCGTTTTCGAGCACGGCCTCACACTCGCCGGACGGCCGCACCAACGCGACAAACCGAGTGCGGCAATGCGGGCATCGAACCCGAGCTGATTCAGCACGCGACCAGCGCAGCCGCTTGTAGCACGCGGGGCAGGTCAGCACTCGCGCGATCTTGGCGATGACAGCCACAGTGGCCTCCAGTGGCCCTTTGGGGCCGCTTGTAGCTTGCCACGCATGAGTGAAACGCCTCTGAAATCGAAATGAAAATGCGCTAATGTCTTGCCACGGGCGAGCTTGCGCGGGTATATCAGAGCAGCATTCGCCCCCAGCGCGGGGTCGTTTGGAGGGTGAGGCTGGGCACCGCTCCGAGAGTACGTGCCATGTTCACGGCATTCGCCCGGCTATCAGACAACACGGTTGGGCGACTCCTATGGTCGTGATGGGGCTGGGTCTGCTGTTCTGCTTTAGACGCCACAAGTGGCTTTAGTGCGGAGACGGGAGTGACCGCAAGAGTACGGGTTCGACAGCGGCTGGGCAAGTACCGGATTGACCAGCAGCTGGCCGAGGGCGGGTTCGCCACAGTCTACAAGGCGTACGATACGATCGCCGGCATCCCCGTCGCGCTGAAGCTGCCGCACCCCGGGCTCGTGACCAAGGAGACGCTTGAAGCGTTTCGCAAGGAGGTGCGCCTGACGGCCGGCCTCGACCATCCGAACATCCTCCCAGTTAAGGACGCCGGGTTCATCGACGGCACGTTTGTCATCGCGTATCCGCTGGGAAACGAAACACTGGGTGACCGCCTGGGGCGTCGCATGTCCGCGCGTACGATGATCAGCTTCGCCGAGCAGATGCTGGAGGCGGTCGCGTTCGCACATCGGCAGCGCATCTTGCACGGCGACATCAAGCCGGAGAACTTCATCCTGTTCCCGGGGAACCACCTGCGTCTCGCGGACTTCGGAATCGCCAAAGTGGCGCGTCGCACGCTCGAAGCGTCGGGATCTGGAACGGTTGGCTATCTTGCCCCCGAACAGGCGATGGGCAAGCCATCGCCTCGGTCCGATGTCTTCTCGCTTGGCCTGATTCTGTACCGCATGTTCTCCGGGTACCTGCCCGAATGGCCGTTCACGTGGCCGCCGCAGGGGTTCGATCGTGTCCGCAAGGGCCTGCATCCGGACCTGATCGCGTTCTTGCGACGGAGCCTGGAACTCGACCACCGCAAGCGCTTCGCGGACGCGGTTCGCATGACGGCGGCGTTTCGTCGCCTAAAGCCACGTGCGTTGCGCGGAACCGCGGCGCGACGTCGGCGAACTAGAACAAAGAAGAACCGGACGGACTGGAAGACCCTTCGGACGCGAGACTTCCTCAAAGAGTATCGATTGACCCTTGAGGTTCGTGGGACGTGCGGGCGCTGCCGAGGCCCCGTGGCCGAGAGCATGCTGTTCTGCCCCTGGTGCGGCACAAAGCGTCGGGTCGCGACGGAAGAAAGCCGCTTCCGCGGCCGCTGCCCCCGCTGCAAGCGTGGGATGAAGACGGATTGGCGGTTCTGTCCGTGGTGCTACGGCCCTGCTGTGAATCTAGATGCGACGCCGCGCTATTCGGATGTTCGCTATACGGGCCGGTGCACGAATCCGCGCTGCGAAGGCAAGGACCTCATGCCCTTTATGCGCTATTGCCCCTGGTGTCGGCGCAAGGTTCGGCGCGCCTGGAGAATTGACGGAGGGAAGGACCGATGTCCAAGATGCGGTTGGGGAGTGCTGCGCGACTACTGGGACTACTGCCCGTGGTGTGGCCGCTCGACCGTAAGACGATAGGGGGATGCAATGCCGATTGAGACGACTGATCGCGCGTGTTTCTTCCTCGATCTTGATCTTCAGGAGGCCCAGGTACAGCCGATTGCCTCGGGCGTTGCCGTGGTCTACACGGCCCGTTGTCCGGACAAGGAGACGCCCAACGAAGATGCCGCTGCCCTGGTCACATGTGGCCCGAACAGCGGCGTTCTGGCGGTCGCGGACGGATTTGGGGGCCAGCCGGCCGGCGAGCAGGCGGCCCGGCTCGCGCTTCAGGCTCTGGCAGATGCGGTCGACCGCGTCTTGGAGACCGGTGGCACGCTGCGAGCGGGGATCCTGGACGGCTTCGAAATGGCCAACGAGGCAGTCACGGGACTTGGTGTTGGGGCCGCAACGACTCTCGTCGCCCTCGAAATCGACGACCGGCGCGCACGCTCATACCACGTCGGCGATTCAATGGCCCTTCTGGTTGGCCAGCGTGGAAAACTCAAGCTCCAGACCGTCTCGCACTCGCCGATCGGCTACATTGTTGAGGCAGGGTGGCTGGAGGAGGATGAGGCCCTTCACCACGAAGACCGGCACATCGTCTCCAATATGGTCGGTTCGCCGGATATGCGAATCGAAATCGGGCCGAGCCTGCGGCTGCGCCCGCGGGACACCGTGGTGCTGGGCAGCGATGGCTTGTTCGACAACCTGCCCGTGCAGGAAATAGTGGAGCTCGTGCGCAAGGGTCCGCTCAATGAGGTGGCCGAGCTCCTGACCGCCAAGTGTGACCGGCGGATGCGCTCGCCAGACCAAGGCCAGCCCAGCAAACCGGACGACCTGACGTTTGTCCTGTACCGGCCGCAGGCCTGACAGCGCATTTCCCGGATAGCCCCCACCGTGCTGCCCATATTCACTGTCCGCCCCCGCGGCAGCCCGGCGAGATTAAAGACGGCTCACGCCGATTTCAGACCTCTTTCACGCCCATGCCCTACTGTTCCAATGTGGGCAGGGTACGGCTACACTTGCGCGGACACGTGGACTGGCTCTGGCCGGTTACGAATAAGGATCCTCCAAACGCCAATGACAACCGAAAACGATCGCGGGACGACGATGTCCATCGTGAATGGACCCGGCGAAGTACTGGATACGGTCCTTGACGGGGCGACGCCCGTCCTGACCGATTTGCCCGCCGAACTTGCCGCTCAGAGAGAGGTCGCCAGGGATCCGCAGCGGGATCTCGAGGAACGGCTGGAAGCCTTCGAAGACATCCTCGATTCCGAGGTCGGCGATACCACCTTGACCCGCGCCCGCAACGTTGAGCGTGACGTGGGTCTTCGCCAGCTATACCTCAAGTTCGAGGGCGGCAATCCGACCGGAACACAGAAGGACCGCATCGCGTTTGCCCAGGCGCTGGATGCCCTACGAAGGGGTTTCGATGCCATAACCGTGGCGACATGCGGCAACTACGGCGCCGCCGTTGCAATGGCGGCCTCGTTCGCGGGCCTGCGCTGCTACATCTACATCCCAGAGGGCTACCGCACGAAACGGATCCAGGAGATGACCAGGGCCGACGCGGAGATCATCCGTGTTCCCGGCGACTATGAGGCGACAGTGCGAGTTTCGCAGGAGCGTGCCGATAAGGACGAGATTTATGACGCGAACCCTGGCGGCGCGAACACGGCCCTGCAGTTGTGCTCATATGGCGAGATTGCGTACGAGATTTACGATGACCTCCGCGACGCACCCGCCGCCATCGCGTTGCCGGTCTCGAACGGCACTACGCTCGCCGGCGTGTATCGTGGCTTTGTAAGCCTCTATCGTCGCGGCAAGACGTCGCGCATCCCGCGCATGATTGCCGGTTCGGCCTTCGGCAAGAACCCGATCATCCACGCTTTTCGCAAGAACCGGGCTAACTGCGAAGACTTGGCTCCGGACCGTGTCCGCGAAACCGCCGTCAATGAGCCGCTCATCAACTGGCACGCTACTGACGGGGATTCTGCCTTGGAGGCAATCCGTTCTAGCGGCGGATCCGCTGGCTACGCCAGCGACAAGAGCATGCTGCACTATGCCCGCGTGATTCGTGAACGGGAGGGACTCAGCGTGCTTCCTGCTTCCACGGCCGGTCTGATCGCGCTGCTTGACCGCCATCGGCAAGATCCCTTTTCAAACGATCGTTACGTCGTCGTCGTGACAGGGAAGAAAGCATGAGCACGATGCCTGAAGGTAACGCGATCGTCTACTGCGAAGGAGCGTTCGGCACGACGAATGGTAAGACCGCCCACGGCCTCGTGCGCCGAACCCGACGTTACCGAGTCCTCGCAGTTGTGGACTCGCGCCTCACCGGTAAAGACGCGGGGCAGGTGCTGGACGGCAAGGCCAACGGCGTCCCCATTCAAAACGACGTGCCCCGCGCGTTCAAAGCCTGCCAAGAAACCGGTACGCCCGCGACGCACCTGGTCATCGGCCTCGCGCCGGATGGAGGTCGCCTGCCGCCACAAGCGCGCCGGGATATCGTGACCGCCATCCGGCTCGGGCTGCACGTCGATTGTGGGTTGCACGACTTCCTGTCGGAGGACGAGGAGATCGCCGAACTGGCGACGAGCGAAGGTGTGCGGATCCGCGACATTCGAAGGACTCCGCCTCGGTCTGACTTGCACTTCTTCAGCGGAAAGATTGAGCATGTGGACTGTTTGAAGGTCGCTGTGCTTGGCACCGACTCGGCTGTCGGTAAGCGTACCACTGCCTGGTTGCTGGTTGACGGCTTCGAGGCGGCGGGGTTCCAGGCGGAACTCGTGGGTACCGGCCAGACAGCGTGGATGCAGGGTGCCCGCTACAGCGTGATGATGGACTCGCTCATTAACGACTTCGTGGCCGGCGAGATTGAGCACGCCGTGTGGAGTGCCTGGCACGAGCAACGGCCCGACGTCGTCATAATCGAAGGCCAGGGGAGCCTGATGAACCCTGCCTATCCTGGGGGCTTTGAGATTCTGGCGGCTGGCCGCCCGGACGTCGTCGTTCTCCAGCACGCGCCCGCGCGGAAAGAGTACGATGGGTTTCCGGGATACCCGATTCACCCGCTCGAACAGCAGATCCACGCGATCGAGTTGGTCTCCGGCAAACCAGTAGTCGCGATCACAATAAACCACGAGGGCATGGCCACGGCCGCGGTTCCGGAGGCTTGTCGTTCGATCTGGACGTCAACCGGAGTTCCGACGTACGACGTTCTGCTCAACGGAGGCCGTGAATTGTGCGCCCTGTTGTCGACGAATATACCCGCCCGGCAGACAGAAGGGGGAACTCAGATCCCACGTGGTACGCGTACACGCGCCGAACGCAAAGGACGCGCTCATGCCGATGCCAGCTGACCTGCTCGCTCCTCTGAACGTCATCGACCGGCTGGAGGTCGGCCCCGTCAAGGTCGAGAAACGCCGCCTGACTTGTCCATACAGAGTTGTTCAAGACGAGCGATCTGATGTCTTTGAGTTCCAGTACTCGTACGATGAAGACGTGTTCGATCCGGCGGAGTCAGCTTCCCAGAACCTGGCAAGCATGATGGCAGCCCAAGTGGCCCTGAACTACGGGTTGTTTTGCACCGAGCTCGTGTTCCACGGTGCGTTCGACAGGTCTGATCGCCAGTTTCTCAAAACGATGGCGAAAAACACGGCCCGGGAGATCTACGTCAAGAAGTTCCTGGAGCCAAACCCGTTTCTGGTCAGCGAAGCTGTCAAGTTGCCTGTTGTCAAGCAGGACTCGTACCTGCGGGCGCGCCTCGTGTTTGCCGATGACGAGGCGCTGCCGCACCTGACAGCCGGCGAGGCGGCAAGCTGGGCCACTGACCGAACAAAGCATGCCATCCTCGCTAGTGGGGGCAAGGACAGCCTGTTGAGTTATGGCCTGCTGGCCGAGATCGGCTGCGAAACCCATGCCATCTTCGTTAACGAGTCGGGCCGACACTGGTTCAGCGCGGTCAACGCGCACCGCCACTTCGCCGCAAACGTTCCGAAAACAGCGCGCGTCTGGACGAATTCCGACCGTCTCTTTGCCTGGATGCTTCGGCATCTCCCCTTCGTCCGGCAGGATTTCGCCAAGCTGCGCAGCGATGAGTACCCAATCAGGCTCTGGACAGTGGCTGTGTTCGCGTTCGCTGCACTGCCACTTCTACACAAGCGCGGAATCGGCCGCTTGGTGATCGGCGACGAGTACGATACGACGGTGCGCAAGAGCTATCGTGGAGTGACTCACTACGATGGGCTTTACGACCAAAGCCGTTTCTTCGATAACGCGATGACACGCTACTACCAGCAGAAACGCTGGAATGTCGCGCAGTGCTCTCTCCTGAGGCCGCTGTCTGAGTTGCTCATTCAGACCATCCTCACGAAGCGATACCCGGATCTGCAGCGGCATCAGGTATCCTGCCACGCCGCGACGGTCAAAGATGAGCGGGCGTATCCATGTGGTAAGTGCGAGAAATGTCGCCGGATCGTGGGCATGCTGAAGGCCATCGGTGCCGACCCGCGCCGCTGTGGATATACGAACGAGCAGGTCGAGCGATGCCTCTCACAGATCGTCGCCCGCGGAACGCACCAGGAACGGCCCGCGATCGAGCAGTTGGCGCTGATGCTTTGGAATCAGGGTCTGATCCCGGAACCGGCCCTGGGAGCTGTGCGGGCTCTTGAACGCCCGGTGGTGCTCAAGCTGCGCTTCGACCCGCATCGATCGCCGATAGACGGCATTCCGGCCGATCTGCGGACGCCTCTCTACAAGATCCTCCTGGCGAGCGCCCAAGGGGCGGTCAAACGCAACGGCAGACTCTGGATCGACTTCGACCCCTTGGACGATCCAGCAATCAATGCGCCCTACCCGTTTGGGTCGCCGGCGAGGGAGGTGGCGGCACAGCCGACGCGCGCCCACGTGGGCGGTTCAGTGAATGGGCAGTACGTTCTGGGCGAGCTGACGTGGCCTCAGGCAGAGCAGCGATTCAGAGAAGTCGACGTTGCGCTGCTGCCCGTCGGGGCGATCGAGCAGCACGGGCCCCATCTCCCGCTTGATACCGACGCGTTCGACGCCGACTACCTCGCGCGACGCGTCGCCGAGGCCTGCAGCGATCCGAAGCCGATCCTGCTTCCCCTGATTCCGTATGGCGTCTCGTATCACCACGAGGACTTCACCGGCACGATCAGCATCAGCAATGAGACGCTGTCCCGGCTCGTGTACGAGATCGGCATCAGCGCCGCTAAGAATGGGATCACGAAGTTGGTCATCATCAACGGACATGGGGGAAACGCGGCAACGCTGAACTTCGCGGCGCAAACGATCAACCGCGACGCGCACATCTTCACCTGCATTGACACGGGCGAGACCAGCGACACCGACGTTCAAGCACTGGCCGAGACCCCGAATGACGTGCATGCCGGCGAGATTGAAACCAGCACCGCCTTGGCCGCGCGTCCGGAGCTCGTTCAGATGAACAAGGCGAAACGCAGTGTCCCACGTTTCTCCAGCCGCTACCTTGACTTCAGCTCCAAGCGCAGCGTGGACTGGTACGCCCGCACGGCCAAGCTCTCAACCAGCGGCGTTATGGGCGATCCGACCAAAGCAACGCGAGAGAAGGGTGAGAGGATGTGGGAGGTGATGATCCGGAACTTGGTCGAGTTTATCGAGCAACTCAAACGCATGAGCCTGAGTGAGATCCATCAGCGCCACCGCTATTGAGACACATGAGAATTACACGCGTCGAGGCCAAGCTCGTTACGATGCCGCTAGCGGAGCCGTACACGATCGCGTACGAAACGGTCCAAGCGGCGACCAACGTCTTCCTGCGCGTCGAGACGGACACGGGCATTACGGGCTTCGGCTGTGCGGCACCGGACAAGCCGGTCACCGGCGAGACCGCTGAGACGGTGCTCGGCGCGGTCTCGAATGTGATTGAGCCCACACTTGGCGGCGCCGACCCGCTTCGATCGTCCCTGTTGCTTGAGGATCTGAAACGAGACCTCGCCAGCGAACCTTCGGCGCGCGCGGCAGCCGACATGGCGCTATTCGATATCGTCGGCAAAGTTGCAGGCTTGCCGCTCTGGAAGCTGCTGGGCGGGTACCGCGAGTGTATCCCGACAAGCGTCACGATCGGTATCCTTTCGGAACTCGAGACCGTCGCGGCAGCTAAGACCTGGATCGCGAAGGGTTTCAGATGCCTCAAGATGAAGGGCGGACGCGACGTAGAGGCCGACGTCGTCCGGGTGATCAAAGTGCGCGAAGCGGTCGGCCCTGACATCGAACTGAGGTTCGACGCGAATCAGGGCTACACGGTCGAGCAGGCCCAGCGCTTAGTCAGCGGCACGCGCGCAGCAAAGCTCGAGTTGCTAGAGCAGCCCACCCCGAAGGGTCAGCCCGAACTGCTCGGCCAGGTAACGCGCTCGGTATCCGTGCCCGTCATGGCCGACGAGAGCCTGATGACCCTCCGCGACGCCTTCCGGCTCGCTAGCAACGAGTTCGTGGACATGGTCAACATCAAGCTGATGAAAGTCGGTGGAATCTATGAGGCGATGCACATAAACTCGGTGGCCCGAGCCGCCGGCCTAGAGGCCATGGTCAGTTGCATGGACGAAGCCGGCCTGGCGATCGCCGCCGGCCTGCATTTTGCCCTTGCCCGGCCAAACGTGGCCTACGCTGATCTGGATGGGCATCTGGACCTAGTGGGTGACCCCACCCACGCGGCCGTCATCGTCCGAGACGGGTGCCTTTACACAACGGACTCGCCGGGCCTAGGGTTTGATCTGCGAGATTGGTGAACTGGTTTAGGATCGCTGGCAGTGCCCCGTTACCTTGAGATACGAAACGCCCGCAAGCGGGTCAGAATGGGCGGACTAAAAGGCACGCCAAGAACGAAGAAGGCGGCCGTGATCGTCGCCCACCCGGATGACGAAGTCCTCTGGGCCGGCGGCACGATCCTGAGCAGACCACAGTGGCAATGGGAAATATACGTCCTCTGTCGAGCCAGTGACCCCGACCGGGCACCACGCTTCCTCCGAACGCTCCGGAAGCTTGAGGCCGACGGGGCGATCGGAGACTTGGACGATGGGCCGGACCAGTCACCACTGGATCTGGCCGTGGTGCGGACGGCGATCGTTTCTCTCTTGCCGCATCGCAGGTTCAATCTCGTCCTGACGCACGGTCTCCGGGGAGAGTACACACGCCATCGGCGGCACGAAGAAACGTGCCGGGCCGTCGTCCAACTCTGGTCACGCGGCGTAATCGAGACCGATGAGGTGTGGATGTTCGCCTACGAGGACAGCGACGGCCAGCAGTTGCCCGTCGCACTCCGCAAGGCCGATCGGTACGAGCCCCTTCCGACACAGGTGTGGGAGAGGAAGCACTGCCTCATCACCGAGTACTACGGTTTTGCGCCTGGGAGCTGGGAGGCGCAGGCGACGTCACGAGCTGAAGCGTTCTGGTGCTTCGACACGCCGCAGGCCGCCCAAGCCTGGCTCGAACTACATGGAGATCCAAGATGAAAGCGCTCGTCCTGTACGACTATCCGCCCTCGCCCGGTGGCTTGGCAACGCAAGGCGACCTGCTCTATAAGGGCCTACAACAAATCGGCGTCGATGCGCACGCTGTTCATTTCGAGTCTGCCCAAGAAAAGGAATGGTACTACCGCTGGTTCAGGCCGAATATCGTCGTTGGCGTCGGCTACTGGGGCCACACACCGCACCTTGTATTGCACCCACAGCGTTATGGCGTCCAACCCGTGCCATGGTTGGTTGCGGATGGCTACATCGCCAACTATCACGAGGTCTTGAATGCGCTGCCGCTGATTTTCGTCACATCGAACTGGGTGAAAGAGACCTACGTCCGTGATGGCATTAGCGCCGATAACATCGAGGTGCTCCCGGTCGGTTGCGACACGGACGCGTTTATCCCGCGTGAGCCGAGCGACCCGAAGGTCGTCGCTGTGCGCGAGGCCCTGGGCGTCAAGCCCGATGAGATCATGATCCTCACGGTCGGTGGCGACGCGACATCCAAGGGGGCCCAGGAGGTCATGCAGGCCTTGGCCATCAACGATCATAAGGCGCCGCCTTGGAAATACGTCTGCAAGGTCTGGCCGCAGCCGCGAACCGTGAATCAGAACCTCCTCGACCTTCAACTGGCCACCCAGCTTGGCATTCAGAAGAAGGTCATTTACACGACGAATGTAGTCTCCCGCAACTTCATGCCGTATCTGATTGCTGCGTGCGACATCTACGCCGCCCCCTCCCGACTCGAAGGCTTTGGCATGCCACAGGTCGAAGCCGGCGCTTGCGGAAAGCCCGTCATTGGCATTAAGGCCATGGCCATGCTCGATACGCTCGTCCATGGCGAAACAGCCTTGCTAGCGAATATTGCCCAGGAGGTACGCATTGCCGAGACCACCGTCGGCGAAGAATCGGGATTTGAACCCGGCCATCGAGTCGTCTTTGATACCTTCCGTACCGCGGACTACCGCGCCAGTGTCCACGACATCGCCAATTACCTGATGGACCTTCTGGAAAACCCGGAGTTGCGGCGGAAGATGGGTGAAGCCGGGCGGCAGCGGGTTGTCGGACAATTCGACTACCGCGTCGTCGCGAAGCGCTTCGTCGAACTAGTCTCAGCTCGCCTCGACCGTGAGTGAAACATGTCCAAGGAGCGCTATCCCTCAGTAGAAGAAACGAAACGAGCCGCAATCCAGGTGCTTCTGCACAACGCGCGCGGGCCCCACCAAGGGCTGCCCAGAACGGCAGGATGGGGCTATCCGGAGCCCTATACGCGCGATTTGCTTATCGCCGCACTTGGAATCCTGACGACGGACAATGAGGAACTGATTGCCACACTACGCCGCGTCTTAGAAACGCTGGCACGCAACCAGTCTCGCCTAGGCCTCATCCCCTCGCTCGTTCATGACTCCGAAAACCGCGGTGCCAGTGACACGACTCCACTGTTCCTACTGATCACGGCGCTATTCCGCAAGTTCACTGGCGAGTCGGACTTCCTCGAGGAGGCCGTCCAGAGAGCTTCGCTCTGGATGGAGTATCAAAGCCCCGATGACCTGGTCATGGTGGCCCAGCAACCCACCAGCGACTGGCGTGATGAGCATTGGGTCCTCGGTCATGGCCTGTATGTGAACTGCTTGGTCTATGCCTACCTGCGGCTGCTCGGCAAGCACGAACGGGCGGAGCAACTACACAAACTCATGAATCGCCTCGACGTGCGAGCGGATAGGCGACACCGGCACATTCACGAGGGGCTCGTGGTGCGGCACAAACCGTACTATGCGCTCTGGGCCCACAAGCTGCACAACAATGAACGTTTCGATCTGCTCGGCAATAGCCTGGCGATCCTCTTTGGCGTGGCGTCGCCCTCGCGGGCGCGGGACCTCGTCGCCTGGATCGAAGCGGAGTGCAAGCATCTCCGTACGGCGGGCAACCTCGCGCTTGACGTTCCCCCTTGCCTGATTCCCTGCATTCAGCGCGACCACCCTGACTGGCGACCGCGTTACGAGCAGTTCAACCGCCCCGGAGAGTACCACAACGGAGGCGTCTGGCCGTTCATCTGTGGGTTCTACATCGCCGCGCTACTGGCCGCTAATCGCCCGCGCGTCGCCGAGCGCAAGCTCGACACACTGACGGCCCTGGCGCGTCCGGCTCGGCGCGCCAAGGTGCCGTTTGGATTCAATGAATGGTTCCGTGCCCAGGACGGCGTACCTAGCGGACAGGACTGGCAGACCTGGTCGGCGGCCATGTATCTTTACGCGGTCGCCTGTGTCGAGGGCCAGCGCACACCTTTCTTTGACCAGGTTCGATCCCCACGCACCGCCGACCGGGAAGAGACAAGACGGAACTTTCGCGTGGAGCGGACCGCCAAGGACGGTCAAGTGCCCAGGGACACGGGGCAGCTGCAGTGAGGGGGCTTTTGCGCGTTATTGTTTCGAAAGGGGCCATCTGGTAGTCCGCCGCGGCGCTTGCAGCACGCAAGTCGCTCGTCCCCTGCCGGAACGGACAGTACGTACCGGCAGGTGTGTCCGCTCGCATCCCACGTCGATCGGCGATAGGGGCTCAATACGGCGTATTGACCTATAGCGCGGGGATACCAAAGGGTTCGATCCCCCCGCCTCCAGTGCACAACGGACCGTCCTGCCATGAGATTCGAGACGCGTCGTGAAGACCGGGTACTCTCGCGGGTACGTTGCCGTTGCATGTCTTCCGGAGCGCCAAGTCAGGCCTCTTGACGTGTAAATGATTTGTAACTAAAAGCGCGCTCGACGTGCACGGCATGCACAGCATGCCGAGTTAGATTGGTGTTCCTAAGGTGTTGTGCTTGCTGTAACTTGTGGGTTTGGAAGAACTTCGGGGATGTGACGTGATTTGGCTCATACCCCGTAGGTCGTACGGCCATTCCCGCCCTGTTTCGTTGTTCGACACAACGTACGATCGATTGACCACGTCGCCGCGTAACTGGTGCTTTGTCGAAGCCACGCCGGAGGGCAGGTGGTCCCCCATGAGCCTGACTGCCGCCCATGAAGAGGCTGTCCCGCTCGTAGTTGAAGGTTGAAGAAAGGATGGCGGCTCCGTCCTGCCGATCGCGGTAGGATTTGGATCGTGTTCTTTCAAGCGAAAGGAGCCGCCATGAAGAAAGACTATCAGGTTGCGAGTCGTTCCGACAGACGAGCCTTGGCTGAGTTTCTCAGCAAGGAAGGCCAACTTC
>Ga0307379_10005253_pt1 | contig 18151 bp, 15 predicted proteins | sample UN2MG_FD_202237 | JGI IMG/M metagenome (GOLD analysis project Ga0307379, IMG submission 202237) | Soil microbial communities from Risofladan, Vaasa, Finland - UN-2 | ecosystem: Environmental > Terrestrial > Soil > Coastal area > Acid sulfate soil | place: Finland: Risofladan, Vaasa | collected... | reverse complement strand
CTTCGAGACGCTCGAGCCCTGGTCACCTAGATCGACGGCTCAGTCCTTCGGGTACGGTCGCACAGATGTCGCCGATCGCTGAGCCTGCCATCGAAACCGTCACGGTGGAGGGCGTCGAGCTCGCCGTCCCGCTGGAAGTGCAGGCCGCGACGTCCATCGTCGCGTCGTATCGGGTCGACCCACGGATCAGTCAAGAGATCATCGACGACTCGGGATTCGCCATCCGCGTCGGCGACGACGGCCTGGCCGGTCTGTCGGTCGTGGGCGTTTCGTACCTGCAATCGGTCTTCGGGCGCTACAACGAAGTCGGTGTCGTCTTCGACGTCGAGTCGCTGGGCCCGGAAGTGAATCCGACCTTCATCAAGTGGCTGCCGGTGACCGGCCAGTTCAGCTGCGCGGTGGGCCGACAGGTCTGGGGATTCCCCAAGTGGGTGACCGACCTTCGCTACACGATCTACGGCGAGGAAGCCCAGGTCGAGTGGTTCGAGGACGACGAACTCGTGCTGCGGCTTCGACTCGGTGCCGGCGGCCAGGACATCGGCGGAGCTGACCTTCCGGTGTCCTCCTACACCGTCGGCCCCGAGGGTCCGCAGTGCACGCAGACCGACATGCGCAACTCCGGCATGGTCATGGGTGCTCCTGCTGAACTCGAGATCGGAACGTCGGGTCACCCTGCTGCCCAAGCGCTCAGAGATCTCGACGTTGCCCAGCTCGAACCGGCCCTCACGACCGCAGTCAGCCATTCGAGCAGCTCGTGGGGTCTGGCCCGGCCTCGCCGCTGAGGTCGATGTCCACGGCGGTTTTCATGCGATAGTGCGGGGGCATCATCGTCCGCACGAATCGAGGAGACACCCTTCATGGCCTGGGACTTTCAGACCGAACCCGAGTTCCAGGAGAAGCTCGACTGGATCCAACAGTTCTGCGAGGAGAAGGTCGACCCGCTCCACCACGTCTTCCCCCACGCCGTTCGACTGCCCGACCCGGCGGTGAAGGCCTACGTGCGCGAGTTGCAGCAGGAGGTGAAGGACCAGGGCCTGTGGGCGTTGTTCCTCGACGAGGAACTCGGCGGTCCGGGATTCGGTCAGCTCAAGCTCGGCCTGGTCAACGAGATTCTCGGCCGATACCCGGCGGCGCCGCAGCTGTTCGGAGCGGCGGCACCCGACACGGGGAACATGGAGATGCTCGCGGCCTACGGGACCGAAGAGCAGAAGAAGCGGTGGCTCGAGCCGCTCCTGAACCAGGAGATGTTCTCGGCCTATTCGATGACCGAACCCCAGGGTGGCTCGGACCCGAACCTGTTCCGGACCACCGCTGTCCGCGACGGCGAGGAGTGGGTGATCAACGGCGAGAAGTGGTTCACCAGCGCCGGTCGGGTCGCCGACATCCTCTTCGTCATGTGCACCAACGGCATGTACGTGGTGCCACGCGACAACCCGGGCGTCGAGATCATGCCCGAGCCCCGCAACCACAACCACATCATCTACACCGACGTGCGCGTGCCACTCGATCACCTCCTCGGCCCGGAGGACGGGGCCAAGGTGCTGGCGCAGCGGCGCCTCGGCGGGGGTCGGATCCACCACGCCATGCGCACGATCGCCCAGTGCACACTGGCCTTCGACATGATGTGCGAGCGTGCGCTGTCACGCGAGTCGCACGGCAAGATCATCGGCGAACACCAGATGGTCCAGGAGAAGATCGCCGAGAGCTACGCCAAGCTCCGCATGCTCCGGCTCTTCGTCCTCGAGGTGGCCTGGAAGATCGACCAGACATCGACTCAGGAGGCCCGCACCGACATCGCGGCGGTGAAGTTCACGATGGCGCGGGTGCTGCGCGAGATCTCCTTCGACGCGTTGCACATCCACGGCTCGCTCGGCACCACCGACCTCACGCCGCTCCAGGACATGTATGCCGGCGCTCCGACGATGGGGCTGGCCGATGGCGCAGACGAGGTCCACAAGGCGACCGTGGCCCGCCGGGTGCTCAAGGACTATCGCCCCCACGAGGGCTACTTCCCGAGGGAGTACATCCCCTACAAGAAGGAGGCTGCCTGGAAGAAGATCCAGCCGGCACTCGACGAGCGTCCCGAGCTCGCCAAGGCAGCCGAGAACTGGAAGCAGTACTTCGAGACGCGCGGCCGCTGAGGCCCTGCGTCACCGGGAAGCGGGGCGGGCGAACGACTTGGTCTCGAGGTACTCCTCGAAACCGGCCACCCCCATCTCGCGTCCGATGCCGCTCTGCTTGTAGCCCCCGAAGGGCACGTCGGCGCCGTACCAGACCCCACCGTTGATCGACATCGTGCCGGTGCGGATGCGGCGGGCCACATCGATCGCCCGCTGCTCGTCTCCCGAGAACACGGCGCCGGACAAGCCGTAGGGCGAGCCGTTGGCGATCGCGACTGCGTCGTCGTCGCCGTCGTGGGCGATGGCGACCAACACCGGGCCGAACACCTCGTCCTGCGCGATCTCCATGTCGTTGGTCACATCTGCGAGGAGGGTGAGGTCGAAGAAGTTGCCGTCGGGCCGGTCCGCGGGACGCCCACCACCGCACATCAGCCTCGCACCGGCAGTGACGGCGCGCTGCACGTAGCCGTCGACACGCTGCCACTGGGTCGGGCTGATGAGCGGACCCATCATCGTGCCGGGATCGTCGGGATCGCCGACCGCGACAACCGACATCATCTCGGTGATCGCCTCGACGCCTTCGTCGTAGCGGTTGCGTGGCAGCACCAGGCGGGTGACCAGCGCACAACCCTGCCCCGCGACGGTTGCAGTCCCGAACGCCGCGGTGGCCGCCGCCAAGGCGAAGTCGTCGACATCGTCGAGCACGACGGCCGCCGACTTCCCGCCCAACTCGAGGAACACCCGAGTCAGATGGTCCGAGGCCGCTTCCATGACTCGCCGACCGGTGGCCGTCGAGCCGGTGAAGCTGATGAGGTCGACCCGGGGGTCGGTGGTCAGGTGTTCGCCGATCGCCTTGTCGGCCGACGTGACCACGTTGAAGACGCCCGGCGGCATGTCCGTGTGCTCCTGCACCAGCCGTCCGAGGAAGAGCCCGGTCCATGGCGTCTCTGGCGCGGGCTTGAGCACCACCGTGCAGCCTGCGGCCAGCGAAGGGATCACCTTTGCGAGATTGATCTGGTTCGGCACATTCCACGGCGAGATGGCTGCGACGACGCCCGCCGCCTCGCGTTCGACCCAGCGGTGCGCAGGGCCACCCATCGTGTCGGCGAGCCCGAGGTCGGTCGACCACGCATAGGACTCGGCCAAGTCGGCGTAGAAGTCGACATAGGCCAAGGGCGCCTGCACCTGCACCGTCGCACAAGCAGACCGCGGCGCACCGACCTCGGCGACGGTGATGTCGGTGAGCTCGGCGGCATGCTCGGCCAGCGCCGCGCCGAGCTGGCGGAGGCACCGCACGCGGAGCGACACGTCGGTCGACCAGGTCGAGGCGTCGAATGCCCGTCGAGCGGCCACCAGGGCGGCGTCGACGTCGGCCGCGCGGCCATCGGGCGCAACACCGATCGATTCGCCCGTCGTCGGGCCGATGTTGACATAGGTGGCGCCATCGGTGGCCTCGCGCAGTTCACCGTCGATGAGGAGCAGGTGTTCACCCACGTTCGCATGGTCCTTTCGAGCGCCGCCGCCGAAGAGCGGTCGAACGCCCCGATAGTGGCACGCAGGCAACGTCACTCGCCTACCGTCGAAGGAGCGTGGCCGTCGGGGCGGGACGGTGATCGTCGGCCCTTGGATCATCCAATGTCCGCGTGGATTCACCGATCAGGGCGGTCACGGTTCCGTCGAGCAGCGGTGGATCGGTTCCATCGTCGGATCGAGGCCGGCGACCGTGGCGCCGGCGCGATCAGCGTCTCGGCGGGCGCGGGATCAGCGACGGCGTTGCGTCCCGGTAGGCCTGATAGTCGTCGTCACCCCCCCATCGTTTGTGGGCCCGGGCCTCGAGGAGTGGCACGCCGCTGATCCGGGTCAGCAGGATCACGACGAAGACCGGCGAGATCAGCATGGCCCACCGCCAGCCCGACAACACGGGCACCGCCATGATCGCGACCCCGGTCCACAGCATGATCTCGCCGAAGTAGTTGGGATGCCTCGACCAGGCCCACAGGCCCGTGCTGATGTATCGGCCCTTGTTCGCGTCCACCCGCCGAAAGGCAGACTTCTGCTGGTCGGCGACGACCTCGATCACGAAGCCGACGACCCAGACTCCGATGCCGACGACTGCGACCCACTCGATCGGCTCGCGGTCCGCGCTGGTGATGACGGCGAGCGCGCACGCGGCGGTGAGCAGCACCCACAGGCCCTGGAGGGTCCAGCTCATGAGGAACCGCAACGGATCGGTCTTGATCCGATCGAACCGCCCGTCACGACCATCGCGCCGCACCCGCCGGAAGAGGAACGATCCGAGGCGCACCGCCCAGACGGCGACCATGACTGCGACGATCACCCCACGCGCGTCGAGGTCGGCACTGAAGACGACGGCCAGCCCGACAAGCGTGAGGTAGGTGAGGCTGCCGGTGAGGTCGAAGTAGCGCTCGGTCTGCGCCCGATTGGACGGCACGAACACGACCCAGTTGATGACATACGACACGACTCCGCAGATCGCGAACACGGCCACCGAGCCGACCTCGGCACTGCCGTCACTCCCTGCGGCGATCACGAGCGCGCCGACCACCAGGCTTGCGACGATGCCGGAGACGGACACCTGGTTCTTCCTGCTCACGATTGCGCACCATTGTTCCCCAAGGGGATCAGGCAGACTCGCGACTTGCCCGACTTCTTTCCCGCCGCCTTCTTCGACCGCTCCGACGATCGACCCGATCAGTTCTTCTACGGGCCTTCCCGCCTCGTCACCCACATCGACCAGACAGCCATCGCCGCAGTGGGCGCGCTGTACACCGAACTCGGCATCGACGGCCGGGTTCTCGACCTCATGTCCTCGTGGGTCTCGCACTTCGACACCCCGCCGACGCACCTCACGGTGCTCGGAATGAACGACGCCGAACTCGAGGCCAACCAGGCGGCGACGGAGCGAACGGTGCACGACCTCAACACCGATGCGGCGCTTCCGTATCCGGACGCATCGTTCGACGACGCGGTGTGCTGCGTCTCGGTCGACTACCTCACCCGTCCGATCGAGGTGTTCGCCGAGGTCGGCCGGGTGCTTCGGCCCGGCGGCCGCTTCGTCACGACGTTCTCCAACCGCGTCTTCCCGACGAAGGCGATCCGCGGCTGGCTGACGTCCGACGACACGACACGCATGCAGATCGTCGGCCACTACTTCGAGCTCGCCGGCACCTTCGGCACGCCGAAGCTCGACGTCCGAATCGCGCCAGGACACGGCGGCGATCCGCTGTATGCCGTGTGGGCCGAGGTCAGTCCGCGATGACGAAGTGGTTGATGGCCGGGTTGGTGCCCTCGCTGATGGTCACGTAGCCCGTGCCGTCAGGGAGAAGGTCCACGGCCTCGCCCTGTTTCTCGTCCGCGCTCGGCGCGACACACGGGGGTCGCGTCAAGGCATCGGCCACGCTCTCTGAAGGATCGCGGTCCCACAGGAGCACGTCGTCGAGAGTGCGTACGGCGACAACCGTGCCGTCCGGGGAGATCGATGCTGCGGTTGCGATCGGGACGCTCTGCTCCCCGCCCGGACCCCCCGCGGGACCCGGGACTGCGAGCGCGCCGGCCCGCTCGAGCTCGATCGTGTCGCCCGGTGCGGCCGAGGCGGGCGAGCGGTAGAGACCGGGCGCCGAACCGTCGGCGGCCTTGGTCGCGACGTGAATCTGCCCGCCGATGGGGTCGACGAACAGCGACTCGGCGTCGTGCGGCCCGTCGGGGTACGAGAACACGAACGTGTCGACCTCGAGCGGCACCGGCGATCCTGTGTCGGCCGGTTCGCGAACCCGGTGGACGCGCACCACCGGTCGGAAGGTGAGATTGTCACCGATGTCCCCGACGTACAGATGCTCAGCTCCGCCGGGACCAGGGCCGAGGGCAATGTCTTCCCAGTCGAGCGCGAGGGTCCGCAAGAACGGCCAGGCCCCGAGGTCGGAACCGTCGGGGCCGACGAGGTGCAGCTCGGCCGCCGAACCGGAATCGTTGTGCGCCCAAAGCAGGCCCGGGTGCTGACGCGACGCAGCGACACCGGAGATCTCCCTCAACTCGACCGATGCGACGACCGGCGGATCCGGTGTCGCGACGGCACGCGCACACAACTCGGTGGCAGCGGGCGAGGTCTTGACCACCGGTGCAACGGTCGTGCTCGCGGTCGTGCTCGTGGTTGCCCGAACGGCTCTCTCTCCTTCGCTGTCGCCGCCGCACGACGCGGTCGACAGCAGCATGAGGATGGCTCCGACAGCGGCCATCCGGCCCGGCGATCCCATGCCCCACCCTTCCACGGTCTCACGACACGCGGTTGATCAGGCAGAAGGGCTGGGCGGCTTCAACGATTCGGGAGGCGCCGCCACGCCCGAGAGAGGGGTGGCGCCACGACACGGGCTGCCCGCACGATGCTGGTCAGGCAGGTGGGACCACCGAGGTGACGGAGGGGGCTGGCCGTGGGCGTCTCAGTGCACGGCCCGTGTGCCGATCACGATCGGGTGACCTTCGACCCTGGCGAGCCGGGGTCACCGATGCCACCGTGGCCACGTGACTGACACCCCCCCTCCCACGCCCGACGACACCGAGGCTGCCGATCTGCCCGGTGAAGACGACCTTCCGGATGCAGACCAGCCGGCCCGCCGCAAGGACCGAAATCTCATCATCGCACTCATCGTCGTGGTCGCGGCCCTGGCCGCAGCGCTCCTGTTCACGTTGGCAAACGACGACGGCGAAGACGACGTGGCCACCGGGGACACGACCTCGAGCACCGAGACGGCGACCAGCGAGACCACAGAGCCGCCGAGCACATCGACGACCGCCGTGCCCGATACACCCAGCGACGACGAGCTCGGCACCGTCGTGTGGCCCGGCCCCGACAGCGGTGTCCGCTACTCGACACCCGAGGCTGCGGCCCGGGGCTTCGCCGTCGAGCTGGCCGGGTTCACCAGGCCGGTCATCAGCGACTTCATGCAGGGCGACTCGCGTTCCGGCGAGTTCGAGGTCCGGCCGACCGATTCGGGCGCCGTCACGACGGTGCTCGTTCGCCAGCTCAGCGATGACGACTGGTGGGTGCTGGGGGCCGTCACCGGCAACATCGAGCTCGACGAGCCTGCAGCCGGCGACACGGTGACCAGCCCGGTCGCTCTCGCCGGAACCTCGGATGCATTCGAGGGAACCGTCAACGTCGAAGTCTTCGATCTCGGTGCGACGAGCCCGATCGGCGAAGCCTTCGTCACCGGAGGCGGCAACGGCCAGCCCGGTCCGTTCACGGGAGAGATCAGCTATCAGGGCGCAGCCGGACCCCGAGGCGTGATCCTGCTCTTCACCCTCGCTGCCGAGGATGGCCGGGTGCTCGAGGCCAGCGCCTCCCCGGTGGTGTTCGGCGACGCCTGAGATCACCGAGGTGACGAGCCACATGACCGAGTGGGCCTGCATCGACGGCAACGAGGCGGCCGCCCGCGTCGCGCACCGGCTGAGCGAGGTCATCGCCATCTATCCGATCACCCCGGCGTCGCCCATGGGCGAGTTCTCCGACGCGTGGTCGTCAGCCGGGCAGACCAACGTCTGGGGCACGGTGCCCGAGGTGGTCGAGATGCAGGCCGAAGGTGGTGCCGCCGGTGCGCTTCACGGCGCAACCCAGAAGGGCGCCCTGGCCACCACGTTCACGGCGTCGCAGGGCCTGCTGCTGATGATCCCGAATCTCTACAAGATCGCCGGTGAGCTCTCGCCCGTGGTCGTCCACGTGGCCGCTCGCAGCATTGCCACCCATGCGCTGTCGATCTTCGGTGACCACAGCGACGTCATGGCGGCTCGCCAGACGGGGTGCGCGATGTTGTGCGCGTCTTCGGTCCAGGAGGCCCATGACTTCGCGCTCGTCGCCCACGCGGCCACGCTGCGCAGCCGGGTGCCGTTCATCCACTTCTTCGACGGTTTCCGCACGAGTCACGAGATCGACAAGATCGCGATGCTCGACGACGACGACCTCCTGGCACTGATCCACGAAGACGACATCCTGGCGCACCGCCTCCGCGGCCTGAGCCCCGATCGGCCTGTCCTGCGCGGCAGTGCGCAGAACCCCGACGTGTTCTTCCAGGCTCGAGAGGCGTCGAACCCGTTCCACGAGGCGGTCCCCGGCGTGGTCGCCGATCTGATGGCCGAGTTGGCCGAGCGCACCGGGCGCCGCTACGGCCTCGTCGACTACGTCGGCGCTCCTGATGCCGAGCGCGTCGTGGTCCTCATGGGCTCCGGGGTGGGCGCCGCGACCGAAGCGGTCGAAACGCTCGTCGACCAGGGCGAGAAGGTCGGTGCGGTCACCGTCCGGCTGTACCGGCCCTTCCCCACCGACGCGCTCCTCGCCGCCATCCCCGACTCGGCACAGACCGTCGCGATCCTCGACCGGACCAAGGAACCCGGCGCTCCCGCCGAACCGCTCTGCCAGGACGTCACGACCACCTTCGCCCGGGCCGCCGCCGCGGGCATCCGCTCGATGCCGCGCGTCGTCGGTGGCCGCTACGGGCTGTCCTCCAAGGAGTTCACCCCGGTGATGGTCAAGGCGGTCTTCGATGCCCTCGTCGACGATCCACCCACCACGTTCACGGTCGGCATCCGTGACGACGTGACCGGCCTGTCGCTGCCCATCGACGACGACTTCGCGGTACCGACCCGGGCTGTGCAGGCCGTCTTCTGGGGACTCGGGGCCGACGGGACCGTCGGCGCCAACAAAGCGTCGATCAAGATCATCGGCGAGCACACCGACCAGTGGGCGCAGGGCTACTTCGTCTACGACAGCCGCAAGTCCGGAGCCGTCACCACCTCGCACCTGCGGTTCGGACCCGACCCCATCCGATCGACCTACCTGATCGACGCAGCCGACTTCGTCGCCTGCCACCAGTGGTCGTTCCTCGATCGGCCCGTCGACCTCCTCGGGAACGCCCGACCGGGGGCCACCTTCCTGCTCGACAGCCCGTATGCGGCCGACGAGGTCTGGGGCCACCTGCCCATCGAGATCCAGCAGACGATCATCGACAAGAGCCTCGACCTCTGGGTCATCAACGCTGGCCGCGTCGCACGTGACGCCGGCATGGGAAACCGCATCAACACGGTCATGCAGCCGTGCTTCTTCGCGCTCAGCGGCGTGCTGCCGCGCGCCGAGGCCATCGCCGCCATCAAGGCCAACATCGAACACGCCTACGGCAAGCGGGGACAGGTCATCGTCGACCAGAACCACGCCGCAGTCGATGCCTCGCTCGCCGCGCTGCAACACGTCGATGTCCCCGCCTCGACGACCGGCCACACGCACCGGCGGCCCCCGGTGCCCGACGATGCGCCCGACTTCGTTCAGCGAATCACGGCGCGGATGCTCGCAGGCGAGGGCGACCTCCTCCCAGTGAGCGCGCTGCCGGTCGACGGAACCTTCCCGACCGGGACTGCGCAGTGGGAGCGACGGATGATCGCCACCGAGCTGCCCGTCTGGGACCCCGACATCTGCATCGATTGCGGCAAGTGCACGATCTCGTGCCCCCACACCGCCATCCAGATGAAGGTCTACGAGCCAGACGCCCTCAGCGACGCACCGGAGACGTTCCAGTCGAAGTCGTTCCGCTCGCACGACCTGCCCGACCATCTGCTCACCATCCAGGTGGCGCCCGACGACTGCACGGGCTGCGGGGTCTGCGTCGACGTGTGCCCGGCGCGCTCGAAGGAGCAGGCCAACCACAAGGCGCTCGACATGGCACCGGCGGCTCCCCTGCGCCAGGACATGCGGCCGACCTACGACTTCTTCAAGGCGATCCCGTACCTCGATCGCGATGCACTGGGCCACGACACGATCAAGGGCAGCCAAGTGCTCGAACCGCTCTTCGAGTTCTCGGGCGCATGCGCCGGCTGCGGCGAAACTCCTTACCTCCATCTGCTGACCCAGCTGTTCGGAGATCGCATGGTGGTGGCGAACGCAACCGGGTGTTCGTCGATCTACGGCGGCAATCTCCCGACGACACCGTGGAGCACGAACGCCGACGGCCGAGGACCTGCGTGGGCGAACTCGCTCTTCGAGGACAACGCCGAGTTCGGCCTCGGTCTACGCCTGGGCAACGAGATCCACGAGACCGAGGCGCGCCGTCTGCTCAGCGAGCTCACCGACCGGGCGGGTGCCGATCTCGCCCACTCGATCCTCGATGCCGAGCAGCGGACCGACACCGACATCCGCGCCCAACGCGAACGGGTCCTCCACCTGCGCGCGGCACTGCACGATGCTTCTGACTGGCGCGAGCGCCGTCTCTACGAACTCGCAGACGAGCTGGTCCGCACGAGCACCTGGATCGTCGGCGGCGACGGCTGGGCCTACGACATCGGTTACTCGGGCCTCGACCACGTGCTGGCCACCGGACGCGACGTCAACGTGCTCGTCCTCGACACCGAGGTGTACTCGAACACCGGCGGCCAGGCATCCAAGGCCACGGCCCGCGGTGCCGTTGCCAAGTTCGCAGCGGCCGGCAAGCCGATTCCCAAGAAGGACCTGGGCGCAACGGGCCGCCAGTACGGCAACGTCTTCGTCGGCCAGGTGGCGATCGGCGCCAGCGAGCAGCAGACCGTCCGGACCCTCCTCGAGGCCGACGCCTGGCCCGGGCCCAGCCTCGTGATCGCCTACAGCACCTGCATCGCCCACGGCATCGACATGTCGAAATCGATCAGCCACATGAAGGAGGCGGTGCAGAGCGGCTACTGGCCGCTCTACCGGTTCCACCCCGGCAACGCCGACAAGGGGCATCATCCCTTCGAGCTCGACAGCCGTGCGCCGAAGATCCCACTGCGACAGTTCACCGAGAGCGAAGCCCGGTACGAGATGCTCCACCGCGCCGATCCCGAACGGGCCGCGATGCTCGCCGAGTTGGCGCAGGCCGACGTCGACGAGCGATGGCGCTACTACGAGCAGTTGGCCGACATCGAGCGCAGCGTTCCAGACCTGTCCGAGGAGCCCACCCCTGATGCCTGACCTCTCGACCGCCTATCTCGGCCTGCCGTTGCGGTCGCCGATCGTCGCGTCGGCCGGGCCGACCACCCGGACCACCGACGGCATCGCCGAACTCGAGGACCGAGGCGTGGGCGCCGTGGTGCTGCCGTCGCTGTTCGAGGAGCAGATCGTCGCCGAGGCCCGCCATGTCGACGCAACGCTGGAGACCGGCGCCGGGATGTTCGGCGAAGCGCTCGACTACTTCCCTCAGCTCCCGGACTACGACGTCGGGCCCGACCGCTACCTGGCCCGGGTCGAGCAGGCGAAGGCCCGGGTGGGGATTCCGGTGATCGCCAGCCTCAACGCCACCTCGGCCGGCGGCTGGGTGCGATACGCGAAGCTGCTCGAGGACGCCGGCGCGGATGCGCTCGAGCTGAACATCTACGAAGTGCACGGCGATCCGACCCGCACCGCGCAGGTCGTCGAGGACGACGACATCACCCTCGCCGAGTCGGTGCAGTCGATGGTCGAGATCCCCGTCGCGGTGAAGCTCTCGCCCTTCTACTCGGCGTTCGCGTCGTTCGCAGTCCGCCTCGCCGACACGGGTGTGGCCGGCCTCGTGCTCTTCAATCGCTTCTACCAACCCGATCTCGACCTCGAGACGCTCGATGTGGTGCCCAGCGTCGAGCTGTCGTCGCCGTGGGAGCTCAGGCTCCCGCTGCGGTGGATCGGCATGTTGCGCGAGCGCCTGGACTGCTCGCTCGCAGCGACATCCGGCATCCACGACGGACTCGACGTCGCCAAGGCGCTCCTGGTCGGCGCGGATGTCGCCATGACCACCTCGGCGATTCTCCACCACGGCCCATCTCACGTCGCAGCGATGGAGCACCAGCTCATCGAATGGATGACCGAGCACGAGTACACCTCGGTCGAGCAGCTCCGCGGCAGCGTCCGCCAACAGGCCGCCGTCGACCCCGAAGCCTTCGAGCGGAGCAACTACCTCCACGTGCTGTCGAGCTGGCGTTGAACACACGCGAGGACCTTCGGCCCTTTGAGTTCAAAGAAGCGCCTGGCAGACTGCGCCAGTGACCAGACATGTGGTGATCCTCGGAGGCGGAACCGGCGGAACGTTGACCGCCAACCGGCTTCGCAAGCAGCTGGGACGAGACGCCGACATCACGGTGGTCGACCAGGACGACGATCACGTCTACCAGCCCGGCCTGCTCTTCGTCCCTTTCGGACTCACGCACGCTGAGGACCTCATTCGCCCACGCGACCGGCAGCTCAAGAAGGGGATCGACTTCATCGAGAGCGGTATCGACCGTGTCGACATCGAGAACCGAAAGGTGGTGCTCGACAACGGGACCACCCTCGACTACGACGTGCTCGTCATCGCAACCGGCGCGCGCCTCGTGCCCGAGGAGACCGAAGGGCTCACCGGCCCGGGTTGGATGGAGAAGGTCTTCACCTTCTACGACATCCCAGGCGCGACCGGCCTCGAACAGGCACTGGCCGACTTCGAGGGCGGACGCATCGCCATCAACATCGTCGACATGCCGATCAAGTGCCCGGTGGCCCCGCTCGAGTTCAGCTTCCTGGCCGACTGGTACTTCCACGAGCGAGGCATCCGCGACCAGGTCGAGCTGACGCTGGTCACGCCGCTCGACGGGGCATTCACCAAGCCTCGGTCGTCCGAACTGCTCAGCAGCATGCTCGACGAGAAGGGCATCGCACTCGTGACCGAGTTCAACACCGGCGAGGTCGACGGACGAGCCGGCAAGCTCATCGGGTTCGACGGACGCGAGGTCGACTTCGATCTCGGCGTCGTGATCCCGGTGCACTCAGGTGCCGAGTACGTCGGTCGGTCGCCCGGGCTCGGTGACGCGCTCGACTTCGTCGAGACCGACCCCCACACGCTCCAGTCGAAGGCCGCACCCGAAGTGTTCGTCATCGGCGACGCCTCCAACGTGCCTGCATCGAAGGCCGGCTCGGTCAGTCACTTCGAAGGCGAGGTGATGGTCGAGAACATCATGCGCTTCCTCGCCGGAGAAGAGCTCGATGCCAGCTTCGACGGCCACGCCAACTGCTTCATCGAGACCGGCTTCGACAAGGCGCTGCTGATCGACTTCAACTACGACCAGGAGCCGGTCGACGGTCACTTCCCGACGCCGGTCGGGCTCCCGTTGCTCAAGGAGTCCCGACTCAACCACCTCGGCAAGCTGATGTTCCAGTGGTTCTACTGGCACAGCCTGCTGCCGGGACGAGACATCCCCGGCATCCACGCCGACATGCCCACCTCGGGCAAGCACCTCGACTGACCAAAGGAGACCAGCACCGTGCCGACCACCACCATCGCCGACCATGAAGTCGAGGTGAACGACGAAGGGTTCTTCGTCGACGCCGAACAGTGGACCGAGGAGATGGCGCCCGTCATCGCCAAGGACTACGAGATCGACGCCCTCACCGACCAGCACTGGCAGGTCATCAAGTTCATGCGCCAGGAGTACTTCGAGAAGGGCACCGGCCCCACCGTCCGGGTCCTCGGCAAGACTTCCGGTGTGTCGGTCAAGGAGCTCTACCAGCTCTTCCCCACCGGCCCGGCCAAGACCGCAGCTCGCATCGCCGGCATTCCCAAGCCGCGCGGCTGCATCTGATCCCCCGACCCCGCACACAGAAACGGACACCCATGGACCTCACCAAAGAGAAGGTTTCGATCGTCATCTCGCAAGGCTCGCTGGAGGGCATCTACCCCGGTCTGATCATGGCCAATGGCGCCCGGGCCGAGGGGATGGAGGCCAACCTGTTCTTCACGTTCTTCGGCCTCGACGCCATCCACGGCAAGCGCTATGAGCACATCAAGGTCGCCGCGGTCGGGAACCCGGGTCTCCACTTCGCCACGTGGGCCGGCGGGATCCCCGGCATGTCGTCGGTGATGACCCACATGATGGAGAAGAAGATGGACAAGTTCGACATCCCGTCGATCCCCGAGTTCGTCGAACTGATCTCCGACACCGGCGCCGGCCTCTATGCATGCCAGGCCTCGGTCGACCTCTTCGGGCTCGAGAAGGACGACTTCATCGAGCAGGTCGACAGCATCATCACCGTCGGCGAGTTCTACGAGATGGCTGCCGGGGGCCACATCATCTTCACCTGAGGACCTGAGCGCTCACCAGTCGGTCGGGACGTAGTCCTTGAGAAACTGGCCCCACACGTGCTCGCCGGTGTTGAACCCGTGGATGATCGGGTCGACGATGCGCGCGGCGCCGTCGACGATGTCGAGGGGCGGGTGGAAGCGGTGCTCCGCGGTCTTCTGCTGCGCGATCGCGACCGGATCCTCATCGCTCACCCAGCCGGTGTCGACGCTGTTCATGTGGATGCCGTCGGCGTGAAAGTCCGTCGCGGAGGTGCGCGTCATCATGTTGAGCGCCGCCTTGGCCATGTTGGTGTGGGGATGACGAGTGGTCTTGAAACGCCGGTAGAACTGACCCTCGACGGCCGACACGTTGACGATGTGCTTGTCGCGATCGGGTGACCGCAGCATCAACGGCTTCAGCCGTGCGTTCAGGACGAAAGGAGCCACGGCGTTCACGAGTTGGGTCTCGAGCAACTCGACCGACGACACCTCGTGCAGCAACAACCGCCACGAGTTGCGATCACGTAGATCGACTTGCTGGAGGTCCTGGTCGAGCCGGCCCTCGGGGAACAACCCTGCCTGGGCCTCGACTTCCTCGGGCAGGAGGTGGGTCTGGGACAACTCGGCCGAGCGAGTGAGACCGACGGCGTCGCCTCCGATGGCGGCAACGGCCTCGACGGCATCGGAGGGGCCCGACGGCAGCAGGTGATATCCCCGGAGTCCCTCGTACTCGCCGATGAGGCCGAGCACCTCGTCGGCGAGATCAGCTGCGGAAGCCCGCTCGAGATCCATCATGTGTCGATAGAAGTCGGGTGGGCGACGGACGGTCTGGCACGCGTTGTTGACGATGAAGTCGAGGCGATCACGCGTCGACAGCAGATGCGCACAGAACGCCTCGACGCTCGGCGTGTGGCGGAGATCGAGACCGAACACCTCGAGGCGATCACTCCACTCGGCGAAGTCGGGCTCGGCGGCGTAGCGAGCCGCGGCGTCACGCGGGAAGCGGGTGGCGACGATCAGTGATGCGCCGCACCGGAGCAGCTTGATGCCGGCCTGATAGCCGATCTTCACCCGGCCGCCGGTGAGCAGGGCCACCCGTCCGCTCAGATCTGCCGTCTCGCCCCGCTTCCCGTGGTTGAACTCGGCACACGACGGGCACAGCTGGTCGTAGAACTGATCGACCTGGGTGAACTTCGCCTTGCAGACGTAGCAGTGCTGCTCGTCGACCGTCTCGTTGAGGTCGGCGGCCTCGCCATCGGCCGGATCGAAGTGCTCGGGCGGGAAGGCGTTGGGGGTGGTGAAGACCGGCCGCTCGCGCAGCTTGCGGATGCCCGTTGCCGCCAAGACCTCCTCGTCCCGCTCGATCTTCTGTGCCCGCCTCTTGTTGCGACGGGACTTCACCCGCAGCCGGCGCTGTTCGGGGTCGGCGCAGAACACGTCGCCCGCGGCGTTGAGCAGTTCGACTCGCTCCTCGGTCGAGAGATCCGACAGCAGTCCGGTGGTCTCGGCGATCTCCTTGAGAAACGCCGTCGTCTCGAGCAGGCGACGGCGAAGATCTGCAGCGTCGTCGGTCACGGCGCCATCAGAGAGGCATCGGGCCCTGCCGGTCAACTCCTCGGTCAGCCCGCCCGCTGATCGTCGACGCTGACCAGGCCACGTGAGTGGCCTCAGCGGGTGCCGATACGAGGGAAGGCCGGCGGTCGCTTCTGGAGGAAGCTCTGCACGCCTTCTTTGAAGTCGGGGCGTTCGAAGCTCTCGACCATGAGCCGTTGCGCCTCGGCCTCCGCTTCTGCCAACCCGCGGTGGGTGTGCTCGTTCACCTGACGCTTGATCACCGCCATCGAGGCCGGCGAGCAGCGTTCGGCCAGATCGCGGACGTAGGCGAGGCTGTGCTCGAGCACCTCGTCGGCCGGCATGGCCTCGTGCACGATGCCCATGCGCTCGGCTTCGGCACCCCGAACTTTGCGCGACGACATGATGACGTCGAGAGCCGCCCCCGAGCCGGCGACCTTCGACATCAACCAGCCCACCCCCCACTCGGCGATCAGCCCTCGTTGAGGGAATGCCACCAGAAGCGGTGCGTCCTCGGCCATGAAGCGCACGTCACAGCACATCGCGATCGGGACGGCCATGCCGGCGACCGCTCCGTTGATCGCAGCGACCACGGGCTTCTGGGTCCCCAACAGCCACGTGTAGCCACCGTCGAAGTCGGCAGGTAGGGGTGGGTCCCACTCGAACCGCAGCGAATCGTCGATCGGATCGCTCTTCGTCGATCCCGCCGAGATGTCCGACAACATGTTCATGTCCGCGCCGGCGCAGAACGCTCGACCGGCGCCCGTGATCACCGTGCCAACCACCGCAGCGTCAGCGTCGGCACAGGCGACCGCGTGGCGGACCTCGATCCCCATGCGATTTGTCCAGCCGTTGAGTGATGCCGGCCGGTTCAGCGTGATGAGGGCCACCGGATCGTCGACGACGTAGGTGATGTCCCGGTAGTGATCGCATCCAGCGGGATCAGGTCCCATCTCGTTCCTCCGTGATTCGGCGTGCAATCCGAAACCTAGGCGCCGAGCCGCGAGAATGTCCCGATGGAGGGCGGCAAGAACCAGTTCTGGCGCTGGTACCGAAACTGGTTCGATCGCGTCCACGACGTGGCCTTCCACATCGTGCGCGACCCCTCCATCTCGGCCGAGGTCACCCGAGACGTGTTCATCGACGCCTGGCACGACCTCGACCGCGGTGCAGACGAGATGACGGGCGGTCGGCTCCTTCGCAATGCTCGCACCCGCGCGCTGAATCGCCTCACCTACGACCGCCGAGACCGAACGAACCATCCCGACGCCGCCTTCGATCGCCGCACGCCCGGCATCGACGCAAGCAACGTCCGCATCGACCTCGACCGTCGACACCGGGTCCTGCTGGCCGTGTCCTCGACACTTGGCAACCGCGATGCGAGCATCCTCAGTCTGCATCTGCGTGACGGGCTCGACGCGACCGAACTGGCTGACGAGCTCGGAGTGTCTTGCGACGATGCTCCCCCGGTGCTCGCCCGTCTGCGTACCGGCTTGAACGACGCGATCGCCGCGTGGACCTGCTGGAACGACGGGGCACCTGTGTGTCCCGAGCTGCGGAACCTGGTCGAACGCGGCCGCATGTCTGACTTCGACCGGGCAACCGCCAAGGCCGTGATCACCCACGTCCACTGGTGCGATGCGTGCACTGCCCAGCATCGGCGCGGGGCACCTCCCGAGGAGGTCTACGCCGGTGTCCCGGTCCTGATCGCTCCGGAAACACTCCGTCACGACGTCACCATCGCGCTCGAACGCAGCGGCATCCTGATCCCTGCAGCGGGTGCACTCGCCGACGAGGCGCCGATCGCCGGATCGTCACCTCCGGGAGCGTCGACTCCCGAGCCGGAGCTGCCGGTGGTCGCCGATCGGAGCAGTGGGCGGCGAACTCAGCAGACCGTCCTGGCGGTTGGACTGGCCTCGCTGCTCCTGGCTCTGCTCTTCATCGCACTCCGTGTCGGCCTCGGCTGAAGAGCCTCAGCCGTCGCTACAACCACCCGCTGCGCACGAAGTCCTCGTCGCTCGCCGGCGCAAGACCGGCTGCACCGTCGGCGACGGACTTCAGCGCACGCTCGACCTCGGACACGATCATCGGTCCGGCGGCGCGCATCGCCTCGAGGTCGCCGGGGCCGAGATCGTCGGGATCGACCTCAGCATCGGAGAGCACCGATTCGATCGCCGCGAGCCGACCCGCAAGCCAACCGACCGGGTCGGCGCTGAGCTCCTCGACGAACACCCTGCGTCCCGGCTCCCAGTCCCGGAACGTCGGATGGTGATGGGCACGGTCGAGGCTGCCAGGCTCGCTGCTGACCGTCTCGAGCAGGTCGACCCTCCAGATCGGGCGGCCGACCCGGATCGGGGTGGCCGAGTAGACCGATCCCGGCGCCTCGTC
>Ga0307379_10005252_pt1 | contig 18153 bp, 20 predicted proteins | sample UN2MG_FD_202237 | JGI IMG/M metagenome (GOLD analysis project Ga0307379, IMG submission 202237) | Soil microbial communities from Risofladan, Vaasa, Finland - UN-2 | ecosystem: Environmental > Terrestrial > Soil > Coastal area > Acid sulfate soil | place: Finland: Risofladan, Vaasa | collected... | reverse complement strand
TTATGATATTATAGAGCAAAATCTCGATAAGATAATAACAACTGATGATAGAAAGCTAATGTGGATTCACCTTGATGGAAAGAAGACACAAGATGAAATTGCTAAACTTGTTGGTAAAACACAAGCTGCTGTATCTTATTTTATAAGTTGGGGGAAAAACTTTGGTTTAATTGACGATAACAACAGTCAAGCTAGAAGAACAATTGATATTATACCTAAATCATGGCATGAATTGAAAAAGAAAAAGGGTTGATGAAATGTCTGAAGAAGAAAAAGAAAAATCATTAAATAAAACAATGAATGAAATTTTGAAATGGTTGAAGTTTTTAGGATTTGAAAAGGCGCTTGAAATTTTCAAGAATAACTTTTCTGAAGATTTTGAATATAAACTATATGAATTGAGTGATGGCAGTAGAACGAGCAGAGAACTTGCTGGAATATTGCCTATTAATAAAGATGCTATAACAACGTACTGGGATAAATGGGCAGGATTAGGTATAATGGAAAAAATACCTGTAAAAGGCGGTGGAACAAGAGGGAAAAAGATATTTTCTCTTTTAGAATTAGGATTAATGGTACCTGAGTGAGATCTGATATATATGGAAGAGATTAATGAAAAATTAGATAAAATTCTTTTTTGGTTAGAATTTATTGGAAAAAAGGAAGCCAAAGAATTTATACATACTATTCTCTTAGAACCCAAAGAAATTATTCTTTATCAAAATAGCGATGGATCACAAGGTTATCGTGAATTGACAGAAAAAGCTAAAATGACTGAAAAAACAATTCAAGATTGTTGGAATAAATGGGAAAAGATGGGAATTATAGAAAAAATATCTGTGCAAAGAGGAGAAAGAGGTAAGAGAAAATATGATTTGATTGAAGTGGGTATAAAAATACCAGAAATTGAGTGATAGGAAGAATTTAACAAATGGAAGAAATTAATAAGAAATTAGATAGATTATTTGATTTGATAATTTTTGTTAATAAAGAGAATATAAAATCATATATTTTACAAGAAATTACAGATAATAATGAACTACAACTTTATCAAGAAAGCGATGGTATAAAAACAATTAATCAATTAAATGTAATAACAGGAATATCTACGGGTAAAATTTCTCTTTGTTGGGATAAATGGGAGAAATTAGGAATAATGGAAAAAATAAGTGTCGGAACAGGTGGTAGAGGTAAAAGATTATTTGACTTAAAGAAATTAGGAATTTTAAATTAATATTAATTATATACTCTTGAATTTTTTAATCAAAACGATTTATTCACTTTTTGTTTATTTTTATATTATTTCATTAATGCTTTATTGAACAATTTTGAATTGCACATTATGATAAATATATATTTTCGGAGATATAACATAATCAATATATTTTTTTTTATTAAAACGAAATTTATATATAAATAAATCACTTCGTTTTTACATTAAAAAAATATATATGATATGAATGTTTAAATTTTAAATATATAAATTAACGAAATTTATTTATAAATAATGCGTTCGTTTTATATATTTGTTTAAATTAATTATTTTTATGTATATAATAAGCGAAAAATTAATATATTTGTTTGTAATTATATTATATTATGAACGAAAAAATAGATTTAGTATTGGAAGAATTGACTCGAATTAGAATTCTACTTGAATTTGCTATTAAGTCAAGAATCATTGAAGAAATTAGAGAAATTGCTTCAACTGATGAGAGAAAGAAAATTTGGGAATTACTTACTGGCGATATAAGTACTGATGAAATAGCAAATAGAACTCAAATATCTCAAAGGGCTGTTCAGATTTTTGTAAAAGAATTATCTGAAAGAAATTTGATTGATATGAATAAAAGGGGATATCCAAAACGCAAATTCGATATTACTTCTATTAAATGGTGAGTTAAATGGTTACAGAAAATGAAATTGTTATCTACTTAAAGGAGATAAATGAAAAATTAGATTTGCTAATTAGTATTATCAAATTATCTAATCAGAATGATCTTTTGGACATGAAAAATAAAATAAAAGATGACAAGGTTTCATCAAAAATCATTGAATATGCTGATGGATTAAAAAGTTATGGTGAATTGGCTTTTATAGTGTCAAATGAACTTTCTATGGCTGAGATAACAGTAAAAAAGAAAATCGCTGAATTGAAAGAGATTGGTATTCTTAAATCCTTCAAAAAAGGCAAAGAAACATTTTATGAAAATTCAGGGATTATTTGAGGAGTATCAGGTGATAGAGTTGGCAGATAATGATAATTTAAAAGAAATTTCTAATTCAGTAAAAATGATAACCTGGAGATTATTATCAAATCTATGCGAAGTAAAAAAGGATTCAATAAATTCGATTAAGGATAATGAGATTAAGAAAGAAGTATGGAATTTATGCGATGGTAGGTATTGTAAAGAGGATATTGCAAAAAAATTGACTAAGGATTCGTCGAATTTAGCGAGAGATTATCTAAATCCGATGATTAAAGAAGGTCTTATTTTCACAAAAACCATTAAGGGGAAAAAAATTCTAATTTCGCTCGAAAAAATAGTTGAGAATATATTCCAATCAATAAACTGGGGATTTGAAATAGAGAATGAGTAAAGAAGAAGGTAATAATCTTAAAACAGAAGTTGAAAAACTCAAAAACGAAATAAGTAAATTGAAGAAAAATAATTCAGAAATAAAAAAAGATGTTAAAGATCTTAAGGATAACGTAAGAATTTTGAAAGATATATCAATGCATGTAAACGCTGAAGAAACAATTCAAATGATTGCAAGTAGAATTAATGCATCACCAAGAAAAGCAGAGATAATACTTTTACTACTATCAAAAGGTGAACTTACACAGAAAGCTATTGGTGAAAAGCTGAATATTGATAGAACTAATCTTCCAAAATATATTTTGGATTTAATTAAAAGTAATTTAATTATAGACACAAAGAAAAAGGAAAATCAATCAAAAATACTTAAAATTTCTGAAGATTGGGATAGAAATTTCCTAAAAAGAGCAATTGAATTAACTTTAGGAAATAAAAAAGGCAAGGAAATGTGGGATAGATTTTTCAAGTAATAATAAAGGAAAGTTTAACAATGAATGAAAAGAATAATAACGATTTAGAAAAACGTGTTAGAAACATTGAGAAAGATGTTAGATATTTAAAGAATGATATGAGAACCATTAGAGATTATTATATATTAGGTGATACAGATAAAACAATTGACATTATTTCAAAAGGAATTAGTTCATCATCTAGAAAAGCGAAAATTCTTTTGTTATGCTTTGATAAAGCAAGAACTCAAAAACAAATATGTGATGAATTAAATTTACTTAAAGGTGATGTTTCAGTTTTGATAAAAGAATTGGAGGAAAGTAGGCTAATAGATCCTCCAGAAAAAATTGGTAGATTAAAATATATTAGAACATCATATTTATGTGAAAAAAATCTACTTAAAAAAGCTATAGAGAAATCACTTGATAAGAAAATAGCAAAAGAAATTATAGATGAGTTGGGGTGATTTTTTGGAGAATAAGCGATTGGAAGCAATCTGGTGGATTTTAACAAGTTTGTTTTTCTTTCTTCTACTATTATTGTTTATATTTAAAGAATTAAACTTCAATTATTTGTATCATATAATATTTCCAATAATAATTATTATACTATTTATTCGAGTTTATATTGAAAAAAAAACAAATTCAAGCAACTTTTATGTTCTAAGTTTAATATGTTTTTTAATATTTTTAACTACAACAATATTAAGTCTTTTTTCATTTCAATCTAAAATCTGGTACCTTGTTATTTGCCTTATAGGTGAATTCATTCTTATAATGATTCCTTCATATTTGGTTGTTAAGCTATTTATTGATACTAAAGAAAAATATCAAAATAAAAATAAAGTAACTACAAGATTACTTTATACATACATTTTATCTCTATGGGGGATACCAAATTTTATTACTATTCTTTTTTTGAGGAATCCTCTTAGTATTTCTAAAACAATAATGGTTCTAGGATTAACAATAATTTTCTATATTATATTTATGGAAATTCCAGGTTATTTATGTAATATGATATCCAGAGATAGAGTACTACAAGCAATAGAGAATCTTGAAATAAAAATAGAAAAAATTGAAGAAATTAATTATCCCGATATAGAACTATTTGAGTTTAAGTTAATTGAATATGATTTAATAGAAGAATATAATGAAGATGTGAAAAATGCTGAGACAAGAAGTGGTAAAATGTTAGAAGCTTACAAAATGCTTATTCATAGAGTTGATGTTGAAAAATCTTTTTTTATTAATCTAAATTTACATCCATTAACATGGTTAACCCAACTTCTGTCAATGACAGGTATAGGGGTACTAATAGCATTCATTATTGAAGCAATAGTTTAAATGCAATTTTTAATTCATACACTATTCAATTTATCATAAATAAGATAGATATTTAGAATTTATTTTATTTAAATGAATGCAGAAACTATTATCTAATGAATATCTGAAAATAAGAAATAATTAACAATATAATGAAGCTATGAAAGCACATCTTCTTTGGATTAGAAGATTAGCTCAACAAAAAACAATTAGTTGATAGAGAATTAATTTCTAGTTTTTTATAAGATAATTTTTTCTTTCTGTGGTCTTTTTAGTTTGAAGTGAGGGACATAATAATAGGCAAGATAGTATAGATTATAACAAGCACTTCTTCAAGCTTTCAAAAACACTAGCCTAAACTAGGCTAGATAAAAACAAAAAAACAACAATAACCATAATTGATGCAACAGGTCACACACTTCTTCTTTAAGGTCTAGAAGTCCAGTTCGGCAAAGACACGCTGAGGTGGAAAAGAAAGATAGAAGTATATGGATTCTAGAGTTAATCCCATTATATTTTCTATAAATCGAATGGTTCTCTATATTTATGAAATCTATGGGCAACTTGTCTGATAGGATTCTTCTCAAATTTCTTCATAATTTTATTCATATCAATATTTTTTTCTAGAAGGGTTTTGGTAACAGCTAGAAAATCATCAGGGGGCATTTTTTCAACATCCATTTGATCTATTACTTCATCTAAATTAGCAATTTTTACTTTATCAGTAGTTTTTTCAGCTTCCTCAAATAATCTAATCAGCAATTTTACAGAAGATGGATATATTAAAACTAGATTAGGATACCAAATCCATTCTCGAGGTAAGTCCAATAAAAAGTTTACTAGATAGTTCACAGCATTCTCGTTTTCAATTTTAACAAGTACCTTGGCCAAACCAAATGCAAGATTACTATTTCTTTTATTTAGATCTTCTACTATAAACAGTTCTAATTCTGTTTCAATTTCGCTTATTTTTTCTTTATCTAATTTCATGAGAATATCCAATGCCTGTGAATAACTTTCAGTTCTTTTCTGACGTATTATCTCTAAAGCATTTGAGTAAATATCATCAACATTTCCTTTTGATATATTGTTAATTGCTTCAAGAGCTTCTTGATCATTTGTTGATTTCCAGTACTCTTTTAACTTTGGCAAAGCATCTTTCGCTAGAGGACCCAAACTACCTAATGATAAAATAGCCAATTTTCTTATTTGAGTATAAGAATCATTCAACGCTTCAAGCAAAATAGGCAGACATTTTAAAGCTGCTTCCTTATATTCAGGCATGATTTTCTTATATGTTTGATTTGTCTGACCGGGTCTTGGTAGAAGATTCTTTTGGTCCAAATCAATTGGATAATTATAAACAGTACGTCCTAATGCACGAATAATCTCGAAGCGATTCTCATCATTAGATTCCGTTTTGTATTTAGAATATAATTTAGGTAAAGTAACATTGAATTCTAAGTGTCCTCTACTAACGGAAAATTCAGTTAGATCAGAAAATTTAGCTATTGCTTTTTTGCGAACCTCCCAATCAGCGCTTTTCATAGCATCCTCGAACGCTTTGACATCATCAGTCATAGTCACTTCTATTTTGACTGGTTTTGTGACTTCCTCAATTTTTGGTTTCATAGATAATGGCATGTCAATATTAAGTTTACTAGGTAATAATTTTATATATGCAAAGAAAGCTGTTCTTTCTACTAACGATAATTTTTCCATCAAAAGTTTTTGTAAAGGTGTAATATTAAAAATTAAGTTTTCTTCTTTTAATTGGGTTTTCTTGTAAAACTGCTTTATTTGTTTTCGAGAGAATTGACTAGATATTCCAAATAGGAGATAATAGATAAAAACGAAATATACAACACTAAGAATTGCTTGTTCATCAGTCTTAATTTTCTCCTTAAATCCTGGTAATGAGCTAACTACTTTTTTCGTTTGCTTAATAGCTGCTTCAGCAGCAGGTGTGAGTACAGGCATCTCTTCTTGTGAAAGAAGCATGAATATTGAAACTATAATAGTTACAATAACTGGAACACCGAAAAAAACTAAAGCATAAGTTCCCGATGCAACGATTGCTCCTTCTACTGGATCATCAACCATCATATATATAGAAAAACCAACATACAATAAACCTGCGATAATTGTTAAGATAGATTTTATTAAATTCAATCCTTTTAGCTTTATAAAATTAGAAATAATTAAAAGGAGCAACACAAAGAGTCCGCACAAACCTAAAATAAGCAATAGATAAGGAGATTTTATGCTGTACTTAAATGATAGATGATAAGCACTTACGACTAACAATACCTCAAAAGCAATAATATTGAAAATTGCTGCTAATAATCTTTTATTTCGTAGAATTTTTCCCCTTAATCTAAGGGATTTGAATTGTATCCTCCAAACCGTTTCAATATAAGATACCATCATTTCTAATTCATTAGATATATTAAATCACCTTTCAAGTTTTTATTAGTGATTATCAATAAAAATTTTATCGCTAAAGAATGTTAAGTAAAAGAAATAGTTAATTTTACTCGGACAAGTATATAAAATATAATATACTTTAGTAATTATAAACGAAAATTGATAGTATTCAAAGTTCTATACCATTCTTCGGTTTTTTTCCAACTAATTCTATAAAAAGTACTTCTTCAAGATTCTGAAAGTTAGATACAACTAGCCAACTAAAAAACAAAAAAACAACAATAAACGAAATTAATTGATGCTCAGGTCACACACTGCTTCTGAAAATTCGAAAAGACAAGTTCATTTGTGAACAGGTATTTTTTAAGGAGATAGTACTCACAAATTGTTAAATAGAATGAATAATCCTTGTTCATAGCTGGTAATAAAAATTTGTAAAAAGTTGATCAAAATGAATTTTCACCTATATTCTTTTTTCAGATTCTATAACGCCAATCAATATTAGAATCATTAAATTCAACTAGATGGAAATCTTTGAGAACTGCTTTTTTAAGTTGTTCAATTTTTACTATAGCGTTTTTATCGATATTTTCATTTAACCATTTATCATAGATATGGAGTAAAAATTGCAAATAGAGTATCTTCTTTCTTTCAGAAACTTCATCGAAATTATCTAATTCAGCAAAAATTATGCTAAGAAAATTTTTAACTTGTGGAAGAAAATAAAAAATCGCCAATAATGGTGCACCATTTAGTCGTAATAGTTCTAATGGTAAAAGCTTATCTGAAAGTAATTGGTCAGAGAGGTATTTTAAATAATCAAAAGCATAGAACTGAAAACAAATATCCTCTGGTAAGATTGCTTTACTTTCCTTTAAATAATTTTCAAGTTTTTCTCGATTTTCAAAATTTCTAGGTAATGATTTACGGAGTCCATCCCACCACCAATACCAGAGGGTATTTACGCACATATTGGAAAAAATGATAAAGGCTTCTTGGATAGTTAGATTAACAGTTATATCCAAATCAATGATGGTGCCCATACTAAATCGACCATATTTGAAATTATGGAGGAGAACAGCTGGTCTTGGTTTTGTAATTATTTTAGTAGCAAAATTGATGCAATCATATCTTGCTAAATTATGATGATCTCCCGCAAAACACTCCAAGTGAACCTCATCATAGATGGTTTTTCCTCTTTGAGGATATTCTTTAAAATGATTGTACAATAGTTCTGGTAAGGTTTCATGATTACCAAGATTAATATAGAGGTCGAATAGCACGGTATAAGGTTTTAGAGGGTGCTGTTCTACATCAACATATAACTCGAACCCACGATTTTCATTATTAACTACAAAGACAGCTACAGGATCAAACATCTGAAGTACTAACGGTATCTCTACCTTATTTCCATCATCCATAAGAAAATATGATTTATTTTTACTTATTAATAATTATAGATGATAATCAAAAATTCACTTCTTCAAGGATTTAAAAAACACTAGTCAAAACTAGTAAAACAAAAAACTAACAACTATAATTGATGCAACAGGTCACACACTTCTTCTTTAAGGTCTAGAAGTCCAGTTCGGTAATGAAACGCTTCTGCAGTAAGTGTTATATTAAGTTAAAGAGATAACTAATGTGGATTTGGGAAATATGGATATAAATGAATCAAAGAAGAAGAGTGAGAAATATAATTTTGATCAAGCAGAACTTGTGAGAAAATGCGATGAACGATATAGGAAAGGTATGAAAGAGAGAACATCATCTGGATCAAGTACAGAGGATTTACTAATTACATTTCTCCAAATGGAATTTGAAGGAAGATTATTTTTCAAAAACATAATGGTCAGCAAAATAGATTCAGAAGAAGAATATAGGATAGCTTCAAAGAAGAAGAGAAAAGAGCTATTAAGTCCACAAACTGATATTGTGAGCTTTACAAATAAGAAAGACATCTGGGAACACCAAGATGGTCAAAAAGCTATTGCTTTTAAAAACGTTAAATCTGTTATTGAAGTTAAAAAGAAGGATACTATTGAATCTGATCAAATTCATAGACTTACTAGCTTTTACGATTCTATTCCAATATTTTTCGTATCTTTTAGAGGAACTGGTTCTAAACGACCTGTTTCAGAGACCCGCTTTGCTAAGAAAATATTGGATACTACTAGCGATAGATCTAATGTAGATGTCTTTATGTTTTCCTGGCAAAATACCAAAGATTCAGAGAGAATAAGAAAAAGCATTTCAGAAGGAGTATCTGAAATGGTTAGAATTGAAGGATTCGAAGGGGAACTTGAAAGACTTGTTAGAAGAATAAAAAAAACCATCAATTAAAGTTGTTGATAGATTATAGGAGAAGCATCAGTAATGATTGATAGAAGCAAACTTTTGATAAAAATAATGAATCATCACAATATGGAACTCGAGATTATTGATGATGAAAAACGATTATTAGATTTTCAAGATTTGAATGTAAACCAGTAAGTCCTATTTAAACAAATAATTAAGAAATTTATGTATAATAATATCTATTTCATTCCAACAATATAGGGAATTATCAGTATAAGGAAATCATATTAATTTTTTATCATATATCAAATTCAGGATAATCTCTAATTTGTTTCCAATCCTTATAAAAGAATGATTTCTCATTTGTTACGTCTTTACTTCTTGGTGTATTATCGAATTTAAAATATTCCTGATAATATTCTTTCAAATCATCTTTTGATAATATAGGATTTCCGAAATTATCATGAAGAATTACCAGTAAATCATCTATTGATTTTAACTTCTGTTTCTTCCAGCTGTTTTCCAATTTTTTTAATTCACCAAATATCATACCATTGGTTTCAGTTATTAAAGAATCTAATTCAGATGTTTTATGCAAAGTTTTTGGTAAAAAGGATTTAAAGAATTCAGCTCTAGACTTAAAATCAAAAGGTCCAACACAAACACAATAATCAAAACGACCTACTCTCATAATTGCTTTATCAACAAACTTGATGTTATTAGTAGCACAAATTAAAATAGAATTTGATTCATTTCTTATTGAATTTAATAGTGTTAACATATTTGTTGTGAGTAATTTAGTAAATTGACTTGGTTGAGGTGAAGTTGGATATTTATTTGTAGATTTATCATTTATATTTTTGTTTTTCCTAGATCTAATAAACTCATCAATTTCATCTAAGAAGATAACTTTCGGTTTTATACATTGAAGTATTAGTAATATTTCATTTAACGATTTAGTAATTTCATTGTAGCCATGATTTAGGAATGTGTTAACTCCAAGATATAAATATGGAAGATCTGTTAATTGGGCGATAATTGGTCCATATGTTGTTTTTCCTGTTCCAGGAGGTCCAAATAACAATAGTGAAAAATTGCTTCCTTTTTCTTTATAATTTGAGCATAAATTTTTAATAAAACTCTCTAAATCATTACAAAACTTGTAATCTGAAACGGAAATTTTATGATCATATTTATCAAATAAATGATATTTGCTGTATAACTTGCTCTGGATTTCATTGCTAATTAAATCAGATAAATTGGTTAGGATATTGTAAACAATTGCATTGGCCCATGACATTGCTTTTCTATCATCTTCTCTTGAATTTGTTATCGACCAACCAATACCAAAATCTTTGGATTTGAAATAACCATTTTTTATCCAATTGAAAGTTTTAGTTATTTTATCCCAGTAATTTAGAAGGAATTTTGAATACTTGAAAGTCTCTACTAAGACATTAAGAGGTTCGTATGGAGTCAGAACATTAGCTTTTGGTAAGCTTGAATGATAATAAATTGGAAAAGTTGATTTCCAACCATAATTATCACTTAAATCATCAAATATACAATTTAAAGAAGGTTCAACATATCTGAAAGCAATTTTTGAATCAATTTTGTTCAAAGCACATAACCAATAAGCTAGTTGTGTAGAATCATAATTAAAATCTCGAATATTAAAAAGAGAAATTTGGCGCATAATTTTCTGCTCTAATTCAAGCTTGAAACTATCTAGAAATTTGTTAATCCTAATAAAATAATCAGAATCCGCGAGTGACTCTAAATCAATATTATTAATATTATACTTGGTCAATAATTTATCATTATACTGAGAAAGAGCATTAATTGCCCAGTAATCTAGAAATGCATGGTAATGTTTATCACCGTTATTTTTAGAACATATATGAAATAATTCACCTTTTTCATTATTTGTTAGTAGAACATTAATTGATTTTTCGATCTTATTATCTAAAGATCTAATTAGTGTACTATCTTTTAATTGTGAATAATCATATAAGGATAAAAACTTAGAAACGAAAGATAATGTATAAATGTTATCAGAACCTATACCGTTAGTTTCCCATGTATGATTATCTAAAAAAACAAAAGCTTTTTCTAGATTATTTGATATTATTTCTAATGTTTTAGGATTGTTTGTATTTTTTAGTACAACATAGCAATGTGCAGTTGTTGAAATGTGTTTTATATTCACATCTTCATTAACATTAACTTTAAATGAACCATCTTTCTTTAAATGACTAAGGATACTATTTTCTGCTACAATAGATAAAGCTTCAATATCCTCTAAAAAAATAACAAAATCATGAATTTCTGAGTAAATAGTAGACATTTCCCTCTTTCCTTTTGGAGCATTTATATGATTTATATTAGGATTAAAAAAATTTTCCTTTCAAAAATAGTTATTTCACACTAGATATATAAAATATAAAAAAACACTTTTTCAGAATTTAAAAAACTAGGTAAGTAAAAATCAAAAAAATAATCCAACAAATATGATGTAACGGACACACACTGCTTCTTGAAGGGCTAGAAATCCAATTCATTAAAAAAAAATTTGCTAAAAATGATTGATTAATGATTTTTTATAAACGTAAAAGAAATAAATAACTAAAGTTATTTTAGTTATCTGGAATCAAAATTAGATGTTTAAATTATTTATTTAATTATTAATGAGAATTTTCAATTAATAAAAAAATCTGACCATGTTTCTTTAATATAAAACACTGTTTCTTTTGGATCTTTTTCTGGACTTTCATTTCCTTCTCTAACTGCAAAATTATGTTTTTTCCCTTTTTTAATAAATTCAGGTTTAGTAGATCTTTGTGGTATAATAATTTGACATAGATCAAGGTTATTATATTTAGGAAAACGAATTCTTATTTTTTGTTTAATGTTTGATTCCATATATTTTTTCAGGAGATTACTAAATAAAAGCTCATACCCATCAGAATTTCTTTTTCCAAGATTTTTGTAGTCTTTGTTAATTCCAACAACGTTTTTGTTATCATCAATTCCTATAATTACAATTCCGCCACTTGTATTCAAAAAAGAAGAAATAGCTAACATCACATCATATTCTAGCTCCTCTTTTTTTTCACCATTTTTATTCCATCTCAAAGATGATTTAAATTCAATAAACTCATTTTCACCAATATCAATAATTTCCTCAATTGGCATTTTATCATATTTTGTATTAATATTTTTATCTAAATTAAACCTATAATATGTCTCTGTTGGATCCAATGAAATATTTTCGAAAATAATTTTTTGATCTTCACTATAATTTTGACTTTGATGGTTTTCTTTGTAATTTTTATATTTTATATTAAAATCTTCAATGCTTGAAAAACCATGTGGAATTAATATTTTCTCAATAGAATTTATTATATATTTTTTAAAAATAAAATTTCCTTCATATTTATTTAGAGTTAACAACTTTCTTATTACATGATGTGAATTTCCACCAATCTCTCCTAAAGCCCAAATAATTATTCTTCTTAAATTAAAACTCTGTTCATTTTCAAGAATCAATAATAAATCCGGAATAATACTTTCATTCTTTAATTTGCCAGAAGCTAATAATATAATTGGATAAAGCTGTTTATTTTTAATTAGATTTTCATCATAATTTGGTAATAAATAATCAATTAGTATTGGTACAGCATTTCTTATGTTATATTTTATTATTGATTTAACCATTAACCATTTTTCAAAAGGATCATTTTTTTCATCTTCTAAAAAATCGAAATATTCTAATTCTATTTCTTCTTTTGAAGTTGATTTTATTTTTCTACCATTTTTTAAAATTGTAATAAATTTGTAAGAATGAATAAATGATAAATAAAAACCAACCAGAAATAAAAATGAAAAAATTAACCAAAACATAAAATTAGTTATATCAATTCTATATTTTATGTAAATAATACTACCAATAAAACAAGCCATACCAAATAAGATTAAACTAATTTTATACACTATAACCCTATACCGATTTTATCTTTTGTATACCCTTTCTTCAATATTTTATCGCCATTAGATAATAACAAAAAATGTATAAAATTATTGTGTTTAATTATTTTTAAATAAATTACTTGATATTTATTCCAATTATTTTACAAATTTGGGTATTTTATCATTAATTTACAAAGAAATTTAATATATGCAATTATAATTATTATTGGGGATGTTAATTTTATGAGTTCATCAACAAAATCGAAATTTAAATGTGATTGGGACGAAGAAGAGTTATTAATTGAGAATTTAAGGATAACGGATTCTAGAGTTTTAAAGTATTTAAAAGAAAAAGATGAAGAAAATTATGAGTATCTAATCTCTAGAGCTATAGAAATAGGAATTCGTGTTATTAGAGAACAAAAAACAATTGATAAAGTGGATTATGTAGATAATGCTTTTCAAGATTTAACCAAGTCGATAGAACAACAAATGGATACTTTAAATGAAACTATGGAATTGTATTTTGGAAATGAAGGAGAATTAATGAAAATCACGGATACTGAAACTGGTTTACCTGCAAAAATAACAGAATGTGTATTAAATGATGAAAAAGGAATAAAAGCTTATTTAGATCCATTAAATGAAGACTCACCTCTAAATAAGCTAAAAAGAGAACTACTGGAAGATATAGAGAGAGTAAAATTTTTGGTGGTAGGAGAAGAGAGAGCTTCTGAAATAAAAGAAAAAACACCATTGAAAGGAACAGATTTTGAAAAGGAATTATATAGATACTTCCAACAAATTACTAAACCATTTGGTGATAATCTAGAACATATTGGTTATAAACCATCTGAAAGGGGAAAAAAAATTGGTGATTTACTTATAGGTGTTCGTGATCCATTATTAGATGATGTTGAGTTATTAATGGTAATAGAAGCTAAATCAGGCGATTATTCAAGCATTAATGACGAAAAGAAACTTAAAGATGAAATTGGCATGGCTATTGTTAATAGAGAATCTAGTTTTGGAATAGGAGTAGTTAGAGATAAAGCATCTTTATCAGAAAGTATAGGGACATTTCGATTCTTTGAACCAAATATGATAATATGTTGTGCTGAAGAACCTACAGCTGTAGAATTAGCTTATAGGTTTGCTAGAAGTGTTGTGATTACTCGACATCTTTCTCAGGATTTTAAAGAAGTGGATTGGGAAAATGTGAAGAAATTCGCTCAATTTGTTGAACAATCACTAAGAAAGATTGATACTGCTCGTTCTGATTTAGATACTCTAAAAACTAATATCAGTAATATAAATTCTATTCTAGAAAATTATGCTGATAATGTAAGGTCGAGTATTAAAATAATGATGCAAGAAATTGAAATTAAGAATAAGGAGAAAAAATAGTTGTCGAGAAAAATACCTGTAGGATCAATTAAAGGTAGAAAAATCGATTTTGATTTGGAAGAGGATACCAAATCATATGATAGTAAATATACAATTAGAATGTATAAAAAACATACAAGTACTACTTTTGCTGATGCAATGTCAATTGTAAAAAAGTATCCAAATTCTTCGGATGAAAATTTTTTATTTGTTTATTTTAATGAAGCCAATGATGATATGAAGAATCTGTTAATGTTAGCAAAAGCATGGAAGGTTTTCAAATTTTATATTAATGATAAAGAAATTCCAAAAGAGGAAATTGATATTATTTCAAATACCTTATTCTGTGAACATAAAGAATATTGTGAAGGTATTTGTTACAATGATGTTAGATTTCTATACAAAGGTGATAGATATTGGTTTAGTCAGTATGATATTATTTCGGAATTAACAGATACTAGTGAATTAAATAGGTGGGATGCTGAAAATCATTTAGGGAATAAGCCGTGGTCAGAAAAAAAGGAAATGAAAACACAAATCAAATACACAATTAATAAAGATAAATTATTTGAGATATTGGATGATCTTTACACATTGACTAAACAAAATTGTGAAGTCTATAATATAGACAAAGTTTATGAAGAAATTCAGAAAATTGAAAAAGAAATAAAAATTCCGCTTTATCAAAGTTATAGTACTATACATCAAAGTAGTTTGGAAGATAAAAGAGAATTTATTGATGATTATTCTGATGATACTATTAACACAGAAAAAGGGAATATAATTTTACTTTCTGATGAACAAATAAAAGCTCTTGCAAAAGAAATTAGTAAAGAAATGGAAAAGGTTTTAGTGAAACTAATGAAAGATAAAAAATAAATTTTTAGTTATTTATAAGATAATGTTTCCTTCTGTGGTCTTTTTATTTTATCATTAGGAACAGAATGATAGGTTAGCAAATGACTATAATTTAGATTATAACAAGCACTTCTTCAAGCTTACAAAAGCACTAGTGAAAACTAGGCTAGATAAAAAACAAAAAACAACAATAAACTAAATTAAAGCAACAGACACACACTTCTTGAACGATGAGGAGTGTATTTTAATAATACGAATAATATTTAAAGAAATTAAGTACTATAAATAAGCAGAGATTCTTTGAAAAGGAGAAGTTAAATTAATGCAGGAAAATAATAACATAGGCACCAAGCAATTAGATTTTCCAAAAGTTCAGAGAAGGAATATGCGATATATCTTCATAGTAGCTTGTTTTGTGAGCATAATGGTATTTATTATTATATTCATACTAGATGAACCCATAAAGGCAATTAGCTTTCAATCATATCGAATTACAATGCTAATGACAGGACTTCCAATGATATTCATAGATTTAACAACACTAGTGTATTTTCCCGGAGCAATTTTAGAATTAATACAATGGAAAAAAGCAAGGAATAGTATTGAAATAACTACAGAAGAAAAGGATTACACATATCAAATTATTACTAGAACATTAGAATATTATACATATATATTTACCCAAAGTGATACATTAGATTACATTAAAATTTATGATATGGTAAAAAATAGCGTTACACAAGAAGATGAATATACTATAAAAGTAACTACTCTACATCAAAAAGTTGCAGATAATTATACTGATCCAGGAAGCGTTGTAGCCTTACAAGTTGCAATAGGTAGTGGTTTGATTGTTATTGGAATGGGATTTGTTGCTGCTGCGATAGTATTTGCTTTACAAGGAGCCACAGACATTACGTTTTTATGGATAACAATTTCAGCTGCAACTTGGGGAAATATATTTTTTATTGTAGGAATTGTTGTAGTAATCATTGGAATAATTCTTCTCAGATATTGGCTACATGTAGCGAATAATCCCTAGAGGAATAAAAAAATGGAACAAATAAATGAAAATAGATTTCCAAATTCACAGAAGGTAGCTCGTAAATGGTTTAGGTTAATATTTCTAATATTAGGTGTAGCACTGATACTAATATCCATATTTATAGCAGTAACAGCATTCTTTTTTGAGAAATTCTTTGATGTATTAGAACGAGTTTATATCAATTGTTTCATAAATTTAGCTTATTTACCAATTATTTTCATGGGATTAATAGTTATTATTTATTTGTTACCAGCTATTCCTTTTGACTCAAAAAAAATCATTCGATTTTCTCAAACAAAAGATTCTATTATGATTGTCAATGAACAAAAAATTCCAACTACAAAAAGATACAAAATTAGACGGTTATTTCTTAACCTGTTAGCTATTTTAACTATCTTAACTTTCACTACTTATACAATATTTATAGTGGTTTTTGCTTTTATTTTATAAAGATTGTGAGAAACTCTTAGAGTTTTTCACTTCTTTTTAAATAAGTCAATATTCTTAAAGTTTTATTTATAAATGTAAATACTCTTTTAAAAAAGAATAAGCATATTACAAAATAATTTAAATACTTCTGCAAGATTTTGGAGTCTAGTGCAGAATAGATATTTTCAGATGGGGAAGTAATTGATTTCTAATTATTTATAAGATAATTTCTCCCTCTGTGGTCTTTTTATTTTGTCGTTAGGAACAGAATGATAGGCTAAATTATAAAAAGCACTTCAAGGTTTCAAAAGCACTAGTGAAAACTAGGTAAAAGAAAAAACAAAAAAATAACAATGAACTAATTGATGCTCAGGTCACACACTTCTACTTGAAAAGGGTTAGTAGCCCAATTCGGTAATGACACGCTGAGGTAGAATGAACGAACCTACTGAGTAACTACTAAAAAGTTAGTGAATATATTTATAATTTTGCCAATCATATTACTGTTAGGTAATTCTTTGAAAAGGAAAAGGTGAAGAACACTGTCAGAAGAGGAAATTGCAGCAGAAGAAATAACAAAAGAGCAAAAAGAACTATCTGCTAGGTTTATGAAAATAGAACTATTCGAAGCTCTTTTTACAATTGTTTTATGTGGACCTTTATTTGTATCTCTATGGGTAGATTTTGGTGAATCTAATACTCAATTCGATTATTGGTATGATATAACAGCCTTAATACCTATAATACTATTTTCAATAGCAAGTCTTCTTTGGTGGATACCATATACACGGTGGACTAGGTCAATGAATTATATACAAGCATTCAAAAACAAGGATTATAGCGAAATAGCTACTAAGCTTCTTCATCCAAGCACCACGGGATTAAAAATCAATAGAGTGATCCGCATAATTTTGGCAGTTAGTAGTCTATTGTTCTTCCTAGCAAATATCGTACTGATTTTCATCGGAGTGTTTATATTTTAACTTCCTAGGATTTCATTATTCTAAGATTTTTTTTTACTGTTGGGGTATAAGATTAGGTTACTCTAACTCATAGTATTAGAAAAATTAAACCATATCAGTGTTGATACAATGGACACTCACTACTTCTGTAAAAGCTAGAAATTAGAACCAAATAGGTCCTTGGATAGCTAAAGTCACACCAACAACACAAAGAAGCATAGCAAAGAGAAAACCAAGAAGACGAGGAAGAAAGCGACGACTAAGAGGGTCAAGCTTTCTTTCACGGATAAAAAGAACAAGAGACCAAATAAAGAGACTAAGAAAAGTAACAGAAGAAACAAGAAGTAAAATCTGAAAAGCACCATACAAATAAATAGGCCACTCAACTTCAGGATTATTGATCG
>Ga0307379_10005251_pt1 | contig 18160 bp, 13 predicted proteins | sample UN2MG_FD_202237 | JGI IMG/M metagenome (GOLD analysis project Ga0307379, IMG submission 202237) | Soil microbial communities from Risofladan, Vaasa, Finland - UN-2 | ecosystem: Environmental > Terrestrial > Soil > Coastal area > Acid sulfate soil | place: Finland: Risofladan, Vaasa | collected... | reverse complement strand
TGCCGGTTTCCAGGATGTCATCCGGATCGGTGAGCACGAGCTCGGTCTTGCCGCCGTCGAACAACCGCTCGAACATCCTGTCGAAAGCGATCTGAACCGCCTGGAAGGTCTCGAGGAATACGCCTCGCGTGCTCTCATCAATCTCGCGGATGGCATCCACGAGCTTCTGCCGGGCGTCGAGGAGGTCCTGGCGCTGGGCGCTGAGGAACTCGAAGCGCTCGGTCAGGCGGGCGTACTCCTGAACTGCGCCGGTATTGACCTCGCCCATGGACCTGATCTCCCGCCGAAGCCTGAGTACTTCCGCCGCCGACCCCTGCTTGTCCTGAGGTGGCTCGCGATCGCGCGCGTCCTCGGCGGCGATGTCATACTCTTCCAGCAATCTGGCGGTCGTCTGGGTAATCTGCATGTCCAGCCGCGTCTCCCGGAGCTCGGAGGCATGGACCGTCTGCGTCAAGTCCTCACGCTGCCGGCTATGATCCCGAATCTTATCGCTGACCTCTGTGCTGGAGGAGAGGATCGTGTGCTTGGTCTTGCGCCACTGCTCGGCCTGGATGTGGGTTTCCTCGGTCGAGACCCGCGACTTTTCGAGCTCGGCCTGAAGCTCGACGCTCCGCTGCTCGGTGTCGGCCTTTTCTTGCAAGGCACTCTTGAGCTGGTCCTTCTTGCGGTAGATCTCGGCTGACAGCTCCTTGGTGGTCGTCTCGGCGGATTCGAGGGTCTGCTCCATGCTGAGCTTTCTCTGAGTCAGCGACGCCAGAGACACGTTCAGCGAGTTGATCTCCGATGAGGCGGCATCATACTGCTTCTGAAACTCGCGAATTTCCTCCTGGGCCTGAGCCATCAAGCCATCCAGGGTGACGTTCTCCCGATCGGCCGACTCCACCGCCTCCGACAACGTCTTCTGCGTCTCCCGCGCCTTGACGAGATCCTCCTGAATGCCGTCCTTCTCCATCTCCAGCGACTCCCGCTCCTGCGCAAGCCGCTTCGCCTCGCGACCGACGAACTCGAGCTGCCTCTCCCTTTCGAGGCGTGACATCTTGAGCTTGGTATCCTGATCCTCGACGGATTTCAGCTTTGCCGAGAGATCCGCGACTTCGGTCTGGAGCGCCGCTTGAAGAGTCTCGGCGGCGGATATCCGGCCCTTGAGGTCGCCGACCGCCGTCCCCAGGCTCTCGATCTCTTGCTTGCGGCCAAGGATATTCGTCGTCTTGGGGGCATGGCCGCCGGTGACCGCCCCGCTGGGGAAGATGAGCTCGCCTTCCAGGGTGACGATCTTGCTCCAGCCGATCGCCGACTTTGAGACATTGATCGCCGAATCAATGTCTTTGGCGATCAGCGCCTTCGCAAGAAGGGCATCAATCGCGGGTGCGTACTTCTTGTCAAACTTGATCAACTCGTTGCCGAGCCCGAGGATTCCACCCTTGCCGATAAGGTCCTTCAAAGCCGGCGAGACAGTATGGCGCATCATGTTCAGCGGAAGGAAGGTCGCACGACCGGCGCGATTCTGCTTGAGGTATTCGATGGCGGATTTCGCCTCGCGCTCCGAGTCGGTGATGATGTCCTGGAGGCTCGATCCGAGAGCGACTTCGAAAGCGGTCTCGTAGCCGGGCGGCACTTTGATGACATCGGCCACGACCTGGAAGCTTCCCTGCAGGCGGCGCATTCTCACGGCCGACATGACCGACCGCACGCCCGCAAAGTAACCCTCCCTGGCCTCCTCCATCTCCTTGAGCGTCGCCAGTCGAGAGGATTGGTCAACCAGCGTGTGGTTGAGATCGGCCAATTCCTGAGTCGCATGATCCGCCGCCGAGCGCCTCTCAGTAAGCTGCTCTCGCAGCCGGGACATGGTCTCGGTGACCGATTCGAGCTCCGCCTTCACCCGCTCCGCTTGCTTCTCGGCGGTCTGGAGTTCGGCCTTGGCCCGATTCGCCGCACGCTCGGCATCCTTAAGCTCGTTCGTCCGCCGATCGAGAAGGGCCGCGAGGCTCTCGATCCGCCCGCCGACGTTCGTAAGCTCGTTCTTCTGAGCGGCAAGCTGCTTCGCAAGCTCGATGTAGCTCGCCTTCTGATCGTCAACTGCCTTAGTGGCGGCGTCTATCTGCGCCTGGATGTCTACCAACTCGGCGGTCCTGGCAGTCAGTGTCTGACTGAGCCTGGCGTCTTCCTTATCGGCCTGGCCCCGGCCCGACGAGATGTCCGTCCTGTGGGACCGGAGTTGTTCGGTCCGCGACTCCAACTGAGCGATCTCCTCCGTGAGGAGCCTCTCTGCGTTCTCGGCTGCCGAATGCCTCTGATTCGCGAGGGCAAGCTGACTTTCCATGCGCTCGACGTGAGTGAGAGCATCCTGATACGCCGCCTGGAATCGCTCCACCTGCGCATCGGCGCTCGCCAGGTCAACCGCCAGCGCGGACTTCTCCTCATCGAGGGCCATTAGAACGGCTTCGGCGTCCGAAATCGCCTGCTTGTTCGATTCTTGTTCTTCTCGGACATTCGCCAGCTCGCCCGTAAACCGGTGCAGGTCGGTCACGAGAATTCCGACCTCGATCTCCTGAAGCCTCGCCGCCAGCTCGAGGTACCGGGTCGCGACCTCTGCCTGCTCGGCCATTGGCTCGACCTGGGTTTGAATCTCCCCGATGATATCGTTTACTCGCTCCAGGTTATGCTCGGTGGATTCGAGACGCCGTTCCGCCTCTTTCTTGCGATGGCGGTATTTGCGGATGCCGGCGGCTTCATCGAAGAGGGCCCGGCGATCTTCGGCGCGGGCCGAGAGGATGGCGTCAATCTCGCCCTGGCTCACTATGGAATAGGCCTCGCGACCGACGCCGGTATCGAGGAAAAGCTCATAGATATCCTTCAGCCGGCATGGGCTCTTATTAATAAGGAATTCGCTCTCGCCCGAACGATAGGCTCGGCGGGTGACGGTGACCTCCGCGAATTCTATCGGGAGCTTGCCTGAGGTGTTGTCAACGGTGAGGGAGACTTCGGCCATTCCGACCGCCCGGCGCTTATCGGTGCCGGCGAAGATCACGTCCTGGTACTTCTGACCTCGAATGGCTCGGACGTTCTGCTCACCAAGCACCCAGAGAATTGCATCGGAGATATTGCTCTTGCCACTGCCGTTCGGGCCTACGACCGCGATCACGCCGGGGCTGAAAACGATCTCGGTGCGGTCGGGAAAGCTCTTGAACCCCTGAATCTCGAGTTTCTTAAGAATCATCTAGTCTGCTTTCCCAGGGTCGTATTAGTGGGGGATCTGCCTAGCAAAGGTTAGCATACCGGGAGAGCGCGTGTCAAGGGAGAATCGGGGACCTTTCTCCCATTCCCCGTCTCGGTATCACTCCGTCGGTTGAAACCGGCGGCTGAGGCTACACGAAGTCGGCCTCCGCCGACTCTAGCTCCGAGTGTCCGAAGGGACACTTTGTGATTTGGCAGCCTCGGATTCATCCGCAGGGAGCATAGGCAAGAACCCCAGATCTGATAGGAAAGAAGCCCCGTCAACAGGGCTGGTTCCCTTCCCTCGTTGGAAGTTGAGCGTTGAAAGTTGAACGTTGCGTCACTTGACCAAGTGACGTTTGCTCCTGGACATCGTGAGCTCCACGTCGGGCTGCTCGTGCTCCATGAGGGCGAGGGCGATCTTGATGTCCGCCTCCGCCTCCTCGGGGCTCAGGAATCCGATGCAGACCGGGTCAATGGGCTTGTTGTTCCGATAGACGAACCCCAGGCCCGGCTCGGGCATGACTCGGCCGGCGGCGAGAGGCTTGATGCAGACAACCGGCTTGGGAGTTCTGCGGATGATATTGCCTACCCAGTCGGTCTCAACCGGGTTCAGGAAGCCGATCACGTTGAACGGCTGGATGTAGGCGTCAATGTCGTAGCCAGCATTATCGCCAACGACTATGCACTCGGGCCGATGAGTGCTCAGGCCGGTTTTCATGCCCAGGCTTCGAATCTGCTCCAGCACCGGCTCAAGCTCCTCGATGCAGCCCCTCGCCATATTGAGGCGGGGGTCGGTCCAGCCTGTGTGCGGCATGCAAATCTCCGCCCCGTGGTCGGCGGTCCACTTGATGGCATCGGTCATGGTTGTGTCGTGCGCCCAGGGGGTGCACAGCCACTTCATGTGATGGCCGGTCTGGCGCTCGAGGTCCTGAATGGCCTGATGCATCTTGGGATCAGGCCCGCTGAGAACGCAGTTGACCCCGAACTCGGCACACTTCGCCATCACTTCGACGATCTTCGGGATGTCGAAGTAGCGCTTCAGCCAGGCGTCCCTCGCCGAGCTGAAATGAGAAAAGCCGAAAAACGTATTCGACCCGCATATGACTCTCGAAACCTCAACCCCTCCAATGGAGGTCATGGGCATGGGGATGTCAGGCATTGGTTTCTCCTTCAATCTCCTGTTTCCGCCATCTTGACGGACGATCAGCAAGAAGCGCCAGGATGGTACAGACGACTATCAGCACACGAACATAGTAATCCAATCCAAGTGGCCTCGCTGTCAATGAAGACTGCGTACTGTGGATGGTATACACTGCGAGTGCAGAGAAAAGGCACGAAATGCTGAGTAGTGCCCACCATGCGGCCTTTGAGCCTCGCAGCAGTGCCTGGGCTACCGATATGAAGACGATTGCTGCGATGACTCCGCCAACCATTGCTCCAGCAAACTGGCCGGGGTCGTCCCTCACCTCAACCATGCTGATGATCGGACTTGCAACTGCTCCCACAATCCATATCCAAGCGACCACTCTTGTTGACGCTCTCATACCAGATTCTCCTTCCCTAACCTCGGATCGACCTCAACGCTGGGGACGCTTACTCTCACCACGAAGACACCGAGCAAGCTCCTTGAGGGCGGCTTCATAGTCTTCAGGCCGCCGGAAATCTGCATACTTCTTGCCCTTCAGGAATTCAGGAAGCTCGCAGTCTTGGTAGAGAATCGGAAGGACTACGATCCTGCGCTGTTCCAACTCTCTCCTGAATCCGGTGGTCCATTCCTTCTCTACCCATGCCGATTGTACTGCTGCCCGGGAGAGGATAACGGCAAGGAACTGCGAGCTCGCTATGCCTTCCTGGATTTTGACAGTAAGATCATGGCCAATGTCGAGGTCCCATCCATCATACCAGACTCGGATCCCGTTGCGTTCCAGATCGGTAGCCAGCCGTTCAGCGAACTCGTCATCGATGTGTGAGTGTGAAAGGAATAAGATAGGCGTCTCATCTGCTGACCCTCGCTGCAGGGCTTGAGAAACCTGTCCTTGTGCCTCCACCTGTTGGGCATAGCGTAAGCCCCCCATTGTCAGTGAAAACTCGTCACCATCAAACGCACGCGAACCGGTAACGTAGCCATCGTCAAAGAGGGAGTGTAGGATGGCATCTGCCTCATCATCATTCATAGTGGGAATCAGCCATCGGTCGTTGATAGAATTGAAGACCTGCCCAAAAGACTTAGTATGCTGCTTCATGTTGATTAGTGTTCGCTGGTAGCTCTCGAGTGCCGACCTTTTTTCGTTGAACCAACCGGTTGCTGATTCCATATCCAGGACAGTGTATCCCTCATAGCAGTCAGGGTTCCTGGCGATCAGGACCTTGCTCAGGCCCGGATGCTCATAGAAATATCGATCAAATCTCTTGCGGATAAGCGCATCACGTTTCTCAACTTCGGCGATATCCTCTTCACCGTCTTCATCAACAACGTATTCCGGTACGTAATCCGGACAGTGACGGCAATGAATTCTATACAGCAAGGGATCTGATGGGCCTGCACAACCGACAGGATGGTCAGGCCCTATGAGCTCACTTAGCACTTCACCGCCGCATACGAGGCATTTCCTTGGCTGTGTATCCATTCCTAATCACCCCAAAGCAAATCGTCGTGTTCGAATGACTGCGTTTCCTCTGCCGGCAAATCAAGGGTCGTGAGGAGGGACTTGGCCCATTCCGATTTCAGTGGGTGGCAGCCTTTCTCCACAAGGTTCTTGTTCCCGATGGGGAGGTTGCCCTCCTGCTGGTAGACGTAAACCTCCCTGCCTCTCTTGTGGGCGCGGAGGCACTCGGACTCCATGACGCCGCCGGGTCGGACGTCCACCGCAACCACGATGTCCGCCAGGCCGAAGACAATCCTATCTCGCTCCCGGCCGTTTGCACCGATCCAGGGGTCATAGAGCCGAAACGCGGAGAGAACCAGGTCCTTCTCAGGATCGAAACGCATATTCCATATTCGCGCCTGAGCAACCGGCTCCCAGCCCAGTCCCTGCGGGAAGGCGCTCAGAATCCCGCGGTCCAGCACCATCACCAGCGGCGCATTTCGACTCTTGGCGGCGAGGCCGACGATCTGATAGGGATGGGTATTATGGCTCGTAACCGCCACCAGCCCCTCGTCCGAGAGCATCCCCGCCAGCTCGCGGGTGACCTCGATCCCCCGCCCTCCGATGGTGAGGGAGCTGACGACCGCGAACCGCCGCTCTCGAAGAAGGCCCATGTTTCCATAGGCATAGACTATCGGCGGCGGGCCGGCATCATACTCCTTAAGGGGCGCGGGATAATCGGGGTCGGTGATCGTTATTACGCGGATGCCGAGCTTCTTCACTGCATCGGCGATCTCGGCGCTGGCGGAAAGCAGCTCGTCCTTCTGCAGAGCGAGGCAGCGGGCCGCCTCCGGATGAACCTTGTACTCCTTCTGAAGCGAATCCGGCGAAAGCGCCCACGCCCTGACTTGCGCCAGGTCAATCGTGCTGTCCGGCAGACCGGACGGCAGCTCGGAAATCAGGTGAGCGATTCCCTTCGGGCCAAGATGAGGGACCGAATGGAGCATAAGGGCATACTGTGACCGAGTGATAGAGATCTCAGCATCCATCAGCAAGAGTATAGCGGCTCTATCTCCCTCTGTCTAATTACCGGCTATGGCAGATAGAGGAGATCAGTATCGGCACGTAGTATGCTAGAGCAAGGAAAAGCTCGGGAAGGAAGCGCACTGATGATGAAAAAGTTTGCGTTCTTAGCCGTAACGGTGTTGTTCATTGGGCTGGCGCTCGGCCGGCCAGCATACGCCGGGTGGGAGATACTCAGTCTGAATCCCCCTGGATCGAATGGATCAGTAGCCAGAGCTATCTCTAATGGAAACCAGGCTGGGCATGCCTATGTGGACAAAGGGATCCATGCAGTTATGTGGAAGAACGGCGTGGCCTCCGGTTGGATAGACCTCAACCCTGCAGGCGTGACTTTTTCAGAGGTCAGAGACATGTCAGGAACCAAGCAAGTCGGCTCTTCCAAGATAGGCGATGTTGACCATGCCGGCATGTGGAGCGGTACGTCTTCCAGTTGGGTCGACTTGAACCCAACCGGCGCCAGTGAGTCAATGGCTGAGGCGGTCGATGGTGATCAGCAGGCAGGATATGCGAAATTCGGTGATAATGATCATGCGGGTGTCTGGAAGGGCACCGCTTCGAGCTGGGTGGACCTGAATCCTGAGGGAGCGGTTCATTCTGAGGCTCACGGTATCTCCGGCGGCAAACAGGTGGGTTCCGCGAAGATAGGAGGCATCCTGCATGCAGTCATGTGGAGCGGGTCGCCTTCCGGTTGGGTCGATCTGCATCCCAAAGAAACCGCTGAGTCGTGGGCTTGGGGCATCTCCGGCAATAAACAGGTGGGCCAGGCTTATGTGAACAAGCAGAGTCACGCCTGCATGTGGAGCGGAACTGCGTCCAGTTGGGTGGATCTCCATCCAAAGGACGCCGATAGTTCGACGGCGATCAGCATTTCAGGGGACAGACAGATAGGCGGTGCCGAATTTGGTGAGCACTGGCATGCCGGGATGTGGAGTGGAACGGCTGCCAGTTGGTTTGATTTGCATGCGCTCCTGCCTGAAGGGTACACGGATTCCCATGCATACAAGGCAAGCATATCATCGAATGGCGAGATCTGGATTGTGGGGCAAGTCGAAACCGGCCCATGGACTGACCAGGCCGTTCTCTGGCACTACACTCCGGATAAGCCGTCTGCTTCGCCTTCCGGAGAGGGGAAGTAAGTAAAGCGTCCCTAGTGGATGGCTAGTCCCCTCCCAGGAGCTTCTTAGCCTTGTTGAGGGCTTCGGACTCCTTGGCTGACTTGCCCTTGATCTCATTCAGGTCCTGGAGATCAATGTAGATCTTGGTGACTCCCTCGAGCTCGACGTTGCCGATACTCAGGATCAGCCAGCCCTCGTCGGATACATTGCCCTGGTAGGTTGATGTGTGAGACATTTTTGACTTCGGGAAAAGCATGACAACCTCCGGAATGGTTAATGGTTGGATGGTTAATGGTTAAAGACCCTTTCTACCTGAGACTGCCTCGGCCTCAAGGGATTTCCTTATCTGCTCGCGGGCTTCGTCAATGATCTCCTGAACGTCCTCGGTGCGGTAGGTCCGCTGCTCGAAGGTCCGGGTCTGGAGGCTCTTGAGGAAGCCCTCGAACTCCTCGAAATACGCGCCGTAGATGTGGAATGAATCGGCGATATGGGTATACTGCCCCACCCTGATCTCTCGGCCAAGCCGTTTGGAGAGCCGCTCGGCGATGGCCCGCTGGAGGTCGGTGAAGGCGTACATATTCATGAACGCCGCCTTGAACGCGTCGTTCGAGCGCATGTGGATGTTCATCACCAATTCGTCGCCGAAGACCCTGAACCACATTCGCTGCAGGCAGGCCGGGTCAATGATCCCCGCGTCCTCCCAGGGCTTCCAGGTGATCGCCTGCGCGCGCCTCGTATGAGGAGCGTCCACCAATGCGTTTATCACGTAATCCAGCTGATTGATCGGCTCGGGAATGCCGGGCACGGTGTACCTCGCCAGTCGCTCGTGATAAGTGTACTCCCACTTGCCCTCTGCCGGATCAACCCAATGGTCATGGATACCGTCAACAACCTCCTGCCGATAAGCCTCAAGCTCGGCGATGCCGCCGGGGAACGCCCGATGAATTCGAGGCTCGGACATAGGGTCGGTGACGACGATCACGGCGATGGCATCCCTACTTGATGGATCGGTAGGCTTGTCATACTGCGTGGGGATATTCGCCCCATGCTCCCACGTCTGAAGGACGGCTTGCTCCCAGCCCTCGGGAAGGGTCTTCGCGGTGACATGGACGATTGGCAGAGATAGTGACACGGTGTTCCTCATTTCGGATTGCGGATTTCGGATTTCGGATTGAAAGGCCGATCAGCCGCCGAGATGAGGTTCGACTGCAAGGGTTGAGAATCCTGCTATCCCGATGGCGGAGTGGACTTCGTCTGGATAATTGACTTCACGGTGAGCCAGCCGAGGAGAATCACGGCCAGCAGGAGGACTACCCACAGAATCCACGGATTCTTCTCCAGCCATGGTTTGGTAGCGATGGGCATGACGAAGTCGGGGTTCTTTGCGCTCGCGCCGAGCTTCAGCACGACCGCCGATTCTGAGGAGAGGTACTTGAAAGTCTGCTCGATGTCATAGGTTGGGGCCTGGGCATCCGGATTTCCGTAGTAAAGCCGATAGTTGCCGGCCTGATGGGGGAAGAAGAGGCGGTGCCTGATGCCGTAGACCGTCACCTTCGATATCCGAATCGGCTGATCGTCATAGTTCCTAATTCGCGCCCGGATGTACCGGTAACCATCGCTGATATACTCGATGCTCGATTCCGCGCCTTTGAACTTCGGGGTGTCATACTTGAGTATCTGGCCTGATCCGAGGTCATTCCAGGTCTTTTGATCGTCGCTCCCGGCGATTTCCACCCAGCGATTGTAGTTCGTGTCCCGCGAGGCTATGACCATCCTGTGCCCATGAAGGCCGTGGCACCCGAAATCGAGCACTATGTCCGTACTCTTCTCCTCAGCGTTTTGGGTGACAGCGCCCTGCCCCTGGAACAGGGTCATCTCCTTGGCCGGCTCGACCTTCTCGAAGGCGATTAGAGGCGTGTCTATCACGATCGGCTTCTCGTCAAAGTTCCAGATCTTCACGCGAATATAGCGGTAGTTGTTCTCGGGATACCTCACGCTCAAACTCTGCGCATGGTAGTCCCTGGAGAAGTCGAAGATATACCCGTCGTTCCTCAAGATCGCCCAATGCACGCCGTCATTGCCGCCCTCTATCTCCACCTTGCACGTGAAGTTAGTGCTCGGCGTCCGGATGTATATGTAGTTGTTCAGCAGGCCGGGCTTCCCGAGGTCAACCACGAATGAGCTGTACTTCCCCGGCACGATGGACTTATTGATCACCTTTATAGGGTACGCCGGCTGTGAGCCGGTGCTGCCTGCATCCACCAGCAACTTGTACGGCACCTCTCGGCCGCCCTGAATGATTCGGAGGTCGGCGAGGTCATCCTTCGACCGGCAATAGACATCTCGATTGAGGATGATCTGGGCATATTTGCCGCCTCTGCCGGGAGCGATCTCGGAGTAATACTGCCACTTCCTTGGCTGGAAGTCCGCTCGAGCCAGACCGCCCGCGCAGAGGCACCCAATCAATGCAGCGACGATCCTATGTCTCGCCTTCACGATTCTCCTCCCCTCTCATGAACTGGCGGATCTGGTCTCGGTGAGTCTGATAGATGTACGAGGCCACGAGCAGTACCACCCCAAGCCCGACAAAGGCAATCACGCGGTAGACTTTCTCCAATATCCACACATCATACAGGAATGTCTTCGCGATCACGATGCCGAAGAGCGCTATAGCCATGATCCTGGCGGGGCGGTATCTCAAGCCTACGCCCACTGCAAGCATTATGACGCCGTACACCACCCATACCGCCGACAATGCCACAGCGCTGGCACTGATCTCTCGAAACCCATTTTCCACCGTTCGTGATACCATCTCCGTTACTTCGAAACTCAGCACCCAGATCATCAGGAGATTGGCGCCTATCACAAGGACGGTCGGCAGGCCGGCTTCACTCGGCGACGTGACGTCACGATATCGGCGGTAGAGCCAAGCCACGAGCGCTATCATGGCAATCGCAAACAGGAAAGTCCCGAACCGCTGGTTCAGGAATAGAGTCGTAACTTGTGTTACCGTCTCCCAGAATAGCAGGCGAATCACCACCAGTACTAACAATCCCAGGGCCACGTATCTTGTTCGGAGGCTGTTCATGTAGAACCCGATTCCGGCAATGACCGCTGCTTCGGCGGCCCATCCGATTGTGATCCAGTGCTGCTTGAGCTGAATCGGGATGGCGACTATGAGGAAAGCCGCTCCGACCGAAAGGTAGAGCAGCCTGAGGCTTCTGTCCTCGTAGCCTGCTATCTGAACCTGGCGCGAGAAGATGATGTACACCGCCGCCACCACGACCGCGAAGATGCCCAGATAAATGCGATAGTCGTGCATGAGCAACGAGTAGCTGGTGGCGAAATAGAGGATGGGCGTGCCGACCGCCATCAGGATGTCCGCGGCATTCATCGGTCGTTTAGCGACCACGTTCTGGACGAACGACTGGGCGGCGAAGATTGCATAGAAGATGGTCAGGTAGAGCATGGTGATGCCAAGTTTCTTCGGCAGATAGTAGTCGGCCGCCCATCCTGCGAAAACGAGCGAGGTCCCCGCGAGGCTCAGGAGATTCAGCGCGCGCCAATCCTTATACTTCGTGATCCCCAGGATTCCCAGGTCGAGGATGGCAATATAGGTGAATAGTCCCACCGTATTGTCGCCTTCCCCGCCGACCCCGCCTCGGATGAGCGCGGGAGTCAGGAAGCCGCCTATGATCCCCAGGATGGCGATGGCGATTGCATTGTGCCTTACCGAAAGAGCAATCGCCGTGATGGTCACAAGGATCATAAATGCGAACGCCGGGAGTTGAGGAACCAGGCGGTAGAACGCAAAGGCGGCGAAAATGGTGAAATAAAGGATCGCTATACCTGCGCCGGAAATCCCCTGGGCGTACTTCGGCAACTCTTTCTTTTGGAAGTACTCGCCACCGTAGACGCACGCCAGACCCACGATGATGCCAACGATGATGCGGCCGGTCTCATTGATCCAACGGTTGTCAATGGCATACTTCAGGAAGAATGCGATGCCGAGAACGAGGGCGACTGCGCCGATCTTGTTCAGCCAATTGCCGCCGATCTCGGCTTCCAGGCCGGATCGGTCGGGCCGAGCCCGCACCCTTGGGGTCGCCGGTCGTGGTGGTGGAGGAACGGGAGCAGGACGAGCGACTTGCGGCGGAGGAGTCGGCGGCGGAGTTGGAGCTGCCTCCGCCCGAGCACCGAGCCGTCCTTCGAGTTGCTCGACTCGGGCCTTCAGGGCGGCGATCTCTTCGGAAAGCCTGGATAGCTTGTCTTCTTCCATATGCCGGCCTCAGAACGACATTGGGAAATACTTTCGACAAGACGATGCCTATCTCCTGCTTTTCTGCGTGTCTCAAAGGACAGGGCTCTCGTGCATTGCCTTCAGGCGAATCCAGCGGCGCTCGATGTCGGATTCGACTTCCTGAAGGCACTCGGCGTTCTCGGGCTTTAGGAGGTGCTTGGTCTTGCCCATCATCTTGAGCCAGTCGGTCACCGGAACTCTTCGGCCTTTCTCCTCGGGGTTGTAGGTGATGGTCGTCTTGCCGTTCTCGATCTCATAGACCGGCCAGTAGCAGCAGTCAACGGCGGTCTGGACCAGCTTCGTCCCCAATTCCTCGTCACTGCGCCAGCCGAGGGTGCATACGCTCAACACCCGGCCGTAGACGAAATGCCCCTGCCCGGCATGCCATTGGGACTTCGCGCCCTTCTTGATCAGGTCAGTGCCGAGGCCCTCGACGCTCGTAAAAACGTATGGAATCCCGGTGGCCGCCATGATCTGCGCCGTGTCCTTGTGAGCGAACTGCTTCCCTACCCTCTTCGCGCCGACGTGGCTGGTGGTCGTGGCATGGCCGAGCGGAGTCGCGTAACTGAGCTGCGAGCCGGTGTTCTGGTAGCCCTCGTTATTATACTCCAGGATGATCATCGGATGACCCCTGAGCGCCGCCCCGATTGCCGAGCCTATGCCGATGTCCATGCCCCCGTCGCCTGTGACCATGATGAAGGTCAGGTCCAGGTCGCCTGGTAATTCGCCGCGCCTCTTGCGCTCGCGATACATCTCCACCAGGCCCGCGATGGTCGAAGCGCCGTTCTGGAAGAGATTGTGAATATAGGTCACTCGGTGCGAACTATAGGGGTAGCCGGTCGTGACGACCATCCCGCAGCCGGTCTGGAACAGGAGGACGACATGGCCCTCGATGCCCTTGAGGAACTGGTCCACGCTCGGGAAGATGCCGCAGCCGGGACACGCGCCATGGCCGGGAGCGATCCGCTGAGGCATGATGGCGGCGTGGCGCGGAGTAGGGCTCTGGACCTTCAACTCACAGGTCTCCGGATCCCAGTCGGCCTTGTTCAAGCCTGGCGACGCGCTCTCCAGAGAGATCGGCGGCTGCTCATATTCCAGCTTGATCGGCTCGCCGGCATTGATCCCGAAGTAGTCGAACGGACGCTCAACCTTCCCCGTTCGAGCGACCTCCAGCGCCTCCATCAGGAGCTGCTCAGCATCCTCGATGAAGAAGTCCTTGCCGCCGAGGCCATAAACCCTCGACATGCAGAGCGTCCGGTTATCCCGGTCCTCCTTGAGGGCCGCACGCACCTCGAGCGACATGTTGCCGCCGTGAGCGCCATAGGAATCCGACCGGTCGGCGATCAGCAAGGCCTTCGTATTCTTTAGGATTCGGCGGAGCGCATCAGCAGGGAACGGCCGAATGACATTGAGACTGATCACTCCGACCTTGTGCCCGGCATCCCTCAGCCTGTCCACCGCATCCTTGGCGGTTTCTGCGGCGGAATTGAGGAGTAGTAAGGCGGCGTCGGCATCGTCCATCGAGTAGGCGTCAACCTCAGGGTGATAGCGGCCGCTGAGATCGCCGTACTCCTTGAGGATCGTGGGGAGGACCTCGGCGGCGGCTTCCATTGCGAGGTGCTGCTGATACTTGTTATTTATAAGGTCGGGATCGTTCATGTACGGGCCGATGGTCACGGGATGCTCGGGATCGAGGGCCGTGATTGGCGCCTCATACGGGCCGATGAAATCCTGGACGGTCTGCGCGTCCTGGAAGACCTTCACCCGGCGCTTTTGGTGGCTGGTGAAGAACCCGTCGCTGGCGACGATCACTGGGAGACGAACGTCGGGATGCTCGCCAAGCCGGACCGCGATGATGTTCATGTCATAGACCGCTTGCGGGTCGCGTGCGAGGAGGATGATCCAACCGGTGTTCAGCGCGAACATGATGTCCGAGTGGTCGCCCTTGATGTTCAAAGGACCGCTGACCGCTCGGGTGACGACGTTCAAGACCATGGGAAACCGAGTGCTCGCCTGAACCGGCAGTTGCTCCAGGGAGAAGAGGAGTCCCTGGGAGCTGGTGGCATTCAAGACCCGCCCGCCACCGACTGCCGCGCCATAGCACAACCCGGCGGCACTGTGCTCGCCATCTGCGGGGATCATGTGGGTCTCATGCCCGCCCTGGACATAAAGCTCATCGAGTTCTTCGGCGATCTCGGTCGAAGGGGTGATCGGGTAATAGCCCATCACGTGGAAGTTGATCTGCTGCGCCGCGAGGACCGCCATCTCGTTACCTTTGCGAAAATCCGTTATCTGGGGTGCCGCCTGTATCTGCTGAACCATGATCATTCCTCCAACGGGTTTGGGGTAGTGCTCTCCTCGCCGGTATCCTCGACCACGCATGTCCTCAGTTGATCGAGCGAGCCCATGTACTCAGGCGCATTCTCCTCATCGAAGTCTCGGCCTGATGGCCCGACATCCGGTTTGCCAAGGGATGCAATCGCCTCCTCAGGGCCGGTGAATTGAATTTCCGAGGTCGCCAAGTGAAGCGGCTCTTCCCGCTCCTTGGTGAGTGCGTTAACCGGACAGATCTCCACACACTTCATGCACCCCTTGCAGTATTGAAGGGCGGGCCCTTTCAGCACCGGCGCGGGCTTTCCACGCTTGTCAACGCCCATCTCCCAGACGAACACGTAATCGGGGCAAGTCATGTCGCACAGGCCGCAGTCAATGCAGCGGTCGCGCCAGAACTTGGGATAATATCCATGTCTCGAGGAGCTGAGGTCCTTGAGAACGGTGTTGCCGGGATTGACGATCGTCCCACCCATGGGCTGGGTCTTCCATCCAAGCGCCGGGACGAATCGGCGGTAGGGCTTCAGTTCGTACTTGCCATCGGGCTCGAAGGCCTGAATGTGAATCTCCTCAAATCCCCGGTCGAAGGTTCGCATGTTCGGCTCGACCAGGGCCGGGTACTTCGCGCAGAAGGTCTCGGCGATCACCTGCCGGACTGCATCCTTGTCAATGAAGCCCGATGCCCGAGTGATCGCCCCCAGCAACGCCGTGTTGATCCTCGATTTCTCCTCGATCGCGATCTTCATCGCATCGAGGGTGATGATGGTTCCACTTGGCAGTTCGAGGATGTCTCGCATCATCGCAGGGTCGGAATTCGTATTCACGATAACAACACTATTCGGATACAGGCCCTCGGTAATGCCTCGAACGCCGATCAACTCCTCATGGAAGATCGTGAGGAGGTGCGGGCGCTCAACCGGGCTGCTGGATCGGAGTTCCACGTTGCACTCGCACAGGCGAATGTACGTCGTCACGGGCGAGCCCTTCTTCTCCGAGCCGTAGGAGGAAAAGTTCGCGCCGTTGAATCCCTGCCGAAGAACCGCCGCCTCGGCCAGGATTTGCCCGGCGACGTTTCCGCCCTGCCCGCCGATGGACTCGAACCGGATCTCATAGAAACCGGACTCATTCGTGACCGGCAATGTGCTTTCCAACTGACCGCTCCTTGGTTTTGCTCATATAAGGGTACCCAGACCGGAGATTTGCAAAACTCGGAGGAGTGGGCGGGCGGAAGGTCGAATGGTAGGGCATGAAACGATTTATGATAATCACGCTAGTATTGGCGCTCGGAGGCACACTGATGGCTCAATCGGCCGGCTTGAGGAAGATCGGCAAAGACTTCATCATTTATCAGGACAGCAAGTTCTACTCTACCTTCCCATCGCTCGTCATTCGAAAGGACGGCGAGATATTGTGCGCATTCAGGCGTGCCCCTGATCGGCATGCGTTGTGGGGAATGCCGGGATACACCCACACCGACCCGAACAGCTACCTGATGCTCGTTCGCTCGAAGGACAGCGGCAAGACGTGGACCAAGGAGCCCGAGCTGATCCACGCCCATCCGCTCGGCGGCTCGCAGGATCCGTGCATGTACCAGCTCAAGGACGGCTCGATCGTATGCTCGAGTTACGGATGGGCGCTCGTCCCGCCCGAGGGCGCGGACAAACTCCAGGATACCCGATCGCACGGCCAGTTTGGGTTCCTCGGCGGGTACATACTGCGCTCGGATGATGGCGCAAAGACTTGGAAAGGACCCTTTGTCCCGCCGCCTGCTCCCGGAAGCAAGGGCCTGGACGTCCTTGGGCAGCCGGTGCCGGTCTTCAACCGAGGGCGAATGATGCAGGGAAGGAACGGCCCCGACGGATCGAGGGCAGGCAAACTCTACTGGGCAGTCGCAGTTGCGGATCCCGGCCAGCCGACGTCAGTCCACCTGATGACCTCCACTGACCGAGGAGAGACCTGGACATACGCCTGTCCGATCGCCAAGGATGACAAGATAACTTTCAACGAAACTTCGCTGATCGAGACGAAGAAGGGCGACATCATCGCCTTCATGAGGACCGACAAGTTTGACGGCAAGCTCGCCTACGCACGCTCGACCGACCCCGACGGATCGAGGGCAGGCGGCGGCAAGAGCTTCGAGCCCTGGCAGGACGGCGGATTCTTCGGCCATCCATTCACGGCGATCAATCTGAAGGATGGGCGGATATTCCTCATCTATGGCTATCGGCAGCAGCCCTTCGGCATTCGGGCGAAGGTCCTGAATTCCGAGTGCACGGATATCACGACTGCCCCTGAGTTCGTCATCCGTGATGATGGCGGAGGCGGCGACCTTGGCTATCCGTGGGCGGTTCAGCTTCCGAATGGCAATATCCTGACCGCGTATTACTTCAATATTGGGGATGGGAATCGGCACATTGCGGGAAGCATACTCTCGCTTGAATAGCGAGAGGGTTATGGGTTGTAGGTTATAGGGCACCCCAAAACCTAAAACCCACAACCTACAACCCAACCTCAGAACCTTCCCCCGAATATCCGGTAGACGAGCAGGACATTGAGGAAGACGATGATCAGGCCGGCGACTGCACCCATCCCGCTCAATGCGCGATAAGAAGGTTCGCCAGCCTGCCGAGCGCCAGTCCTATTCCGCAGCTTATGGCCCCTATGACCATCGTTTCGAGGCCGATATCAAGCGCATACACGATATCGCGGATTATCCGTCCCCTGGGCTTGTGCCAATCCTCGCCGTGGAATCGCTTCAGGCGGTCCTCCACGGGAGTTCTGCGAAAAAGGCTGAGTTTGTTCATCACTTGATTATATACCAGGCGCTTGAGGGAGTGAAACACTCGGCGGTCGAGGTTAATCCGAATTTAACCTGCCGATTACAGAAAGTTATTGTTCCTTTAAGCAGAGATTAACCTCTCAGGTTTAGAATCATAGCGGATTGCGTTAGGTTTCGCTAAATCCTCCAAACCACACCCAGATCCAAGCTGGAATAGGGTTTGATATTTTGTGAAAACAATTGCGAATTGCGCGAAGGAGCTCGTCATAACATGACCACCGCCATCAGAGGAATTGAAACCGATTTCGAGAGAGGAATCCACATCTCGGAGAAGACGATCGCCCGCATGCGCTGGTATCTCTTTGCCCTCGATGAGTTCGCCAAAGAGGACATGAGTGTCGTGGCGTCCCGTGAGATCGCGGACAAAGTGGGCGTTAAATCCGGGCTCGTGAGGAAGGATCTTTGCCATTTTGGCGGCTTTGGCCGGCCATCGGTGGGGTACAATATCGCCTATCTGCAAAAGAAGATCAAGGAGATCCTCCGAATCAACCAGGTGAAGAACGTCGCGTGGGTCGGCGCTCAGAGGCTTGCTGATGAGCCGGCGTTGATCGAGAAGTTCGCCGACAGCAATTGCGAGATTGAGGCCGTTTTCGATAAAGATTCCACAAAGCTTGGGATGAGAATCGGCAATCTCCAGGTGCTGGGGATCGGCGAAGTCGAGGCCGTGGTGCAGAATCTCGGCATCGAGGCG